>Ga0073934_10001834_pt1 | contig 48013 bp, 52 predicted proteins | sample LarsenN4metaG_FD_76834 | JGI IMG/M metagenome (GOLD analysis project Ga0073934, IMG submission 76834) | Hot spring sediment bacterial and archeal communities from British Columbia, Canada, to study Microbial Dark Matter (Phase II) - Larsen... ...
AGTGACGGTGTCAACCCCGGTGCCCTTGCCGCACTTGTTCGCCCAGCCCAAGCCTTGCTGCTCGATGCCGGCGGCGGCGGGCTCGGGTCCCACGCACTCGGACGGAACGTGGGCGCCATGTGTCTTGCCGAACGTGTGGCCACCCGCGATGAGCGCCACCGTTTCCTCGTCGTTCATCGCCATGCGCCGGAACGTCTCGCGGATGAGAGGCGCGGCGGCGCGCGGATCGGGATTGCGCGCCGGCCCTTCGGGGTTGACGTAGATGAGCCCCATCTGCACCGCGGCGAGCGGATTGTCGAAGTCCGGCCGGGTGCCGTTGCGCTTGTCGCCCAGCCACTCGGTCTCGGAGCCCCAGTACACCGACTCGTCGGGCTCCCATACGTCGGCGCGACCGCCGGCGAACCCCAGGGGCTTGAAGCCCATGGTCTCCAGCGCGACGTTGCCGGCGAGGATCATCAGATCGGCCCACGAGATCTTGCGGCCGTATTTCTTCTTGATCGGCCAAAGGAGCCGCCGCGCCTTGTCCAGGTTGGCGTTGTCGGGCCAGCTGTCGAGCGGCGAGAAGCGCTGCTGGCCGGTGCCCGCCCCGCCGCGGCCGTCGCCGATGCGATAGGTGCCGGCCGCGTGCCAGGCCATGCGGATCATGAGGCCCCCGTAATGGCCGAAGTCGGCGGGCCACCAGTCCTGCGACTGCGTCATCAGCGCGGCGAGGTCCTTCTTGACCGCCGCGAGGTCCAGGCTCAGGAACTCCTTGCGGTAGTCGAAGCCCCTGCCCATCGGATCGGACTTCTCGGAGTTCTGGCGCAGGATCTTCAGATTCAACTGGTTCGGCCACCAGTCGCGGTTGGTCGGCGCCGACTGGACCGCCGCGGTGCCGTGAAACGGACATTTCGATTCGCTGGACATGTTGCACTCCTTTCCCAGAGGTTGGCGGTTCACGGGGGCCGCCGCGCGCTTCGCGGCGCGCGGCGGCTCCCGCAGGACACCGGCAGGATAGGGTTGCGCCAGCGCAAATGGAAATTGATTGTTTCGAGCGTTATGATTGACGAGATAGATCGGTGACGGGAAACGGGCGATGAATCTGCGCGACCTTAGGTACCTGGTGGCGGTGGCCGAGCACCGGCACTTCGGACGCGCCGCCGCGGCTTGCCACGTCAGCCAGCCGACGCTGAGCACGCAGCTCGCGAAGCTGGAGGCGTACCTGGGCGTGAAGCTGTTCGAGCGCACCAGCCGCGCCGTGCGGGTGACGCCGGTCGGCGAGCGCATCGCCGCCGCCGCGCGGGCGGCGCTCGAGAACGCGAACCGGGTGGTCGAGATCGCGCGCGAGGGCCGTGATCCGCTCGCGGGCACGCTGCGCCTGGGCGTGCTGCCCACGCTCGCGCCGTTTCTGATGCCGTGGCTGCTGCGGCCGGTGCGCACCCGCTTCCCGAAGCTGACGCTGTCGCTGACGGAGGAGACGACCGAGCACCTGGTCGCGCGCCTGCAACGGCACGAGCTGGACGCCGCGTTTCTCGCCACGCCGGTGGAGGACGAAGCGGGCCTTGCGGCGATCGCGCTCTTCGACGAGCCGTTCTGGCTTGCCGCGCCGCGCGGGCATCCGCTCGCGCGCTCTGCCGGGATCACGCGCAAGGAGCTGTCGGAGGCGGAGCTGCTGATGCTCTCGGATGAGCACTGCCTGAAGCGGCAGACGCTGGAAGTGTGCCGCTACCGGCGCAGGGTGCCGCCCGCCACGCTTCCGGACTTGCGCGCCTCAAGCCTTGATACGCTGCTTGAACTCGTGGCCGCCGGGATCGGCTGCACGCTGATCCCGGCGCTCGCCACGCGCGGACCTTGGGCGCGCTCCTCGCGCATGGCGCTGCGGCCGCTCGACGTGAGCGGGGCGCATCGCCGCGTCGTGCTCGCGCATCGCACGACCTTTCCGCGCATGATCGCGCTGACCGCTCTCGCCGATCTGGTGCGGCAGGAAGTGCCGCGCGATCTGGTGCGGGTGATCGGTGCCCCGGCCCCCGGTGCGGCGCGCAGCACGTAGGATCGCGCGCGTCGCTCGGTCCGGAGCGAAAACGCCTCCTGCCCGGCCGAGCGCGCGAGCAGCGCGCCGAGCGGATCAGCGTCCGAGCGCGGTGTCCAGGATCATCATGAGGATGAAGCCGCCCATCAGCCCGGCGGTGGCCTGGGCGCCGCGGTCATGGCGATGGGACTCGGGGATGACCTCGTGGCTGACGACGTACAGCATCGCTCCGCCCGCCATCCCGAGCGCGATGGGCAGCAGCGCACCCGAAAGTCCGACGATCGCGGCCGCGGCCCCCGCCGCCAGGGGTTCGAGCAGGCCGCTCGCCACGCCGACCAGCACGGCCGCCGGCAGCCGATAGCCCACGGCCGCGAGCGCGACCACCGGAACCAGTCCCTCGGGGATGTCCTGGATCGCGATGCCGATCGCGAGCGCGCTCGCGTCGGCGGGATCGAGTCCGGCGGTCGCGACGCCGATCGCCATCCCTTCGGGGATGTTGTGAATCGCGATCGCGGCGACGAACAGCCAGATGCGGCGCACGCGGGGACCGACGGGCGTGCCTTCGACGCCCTTGACGAAGTGTTCGTGAGGAAGGGCGCGGTCGAGCCAGTGCACCGCGAGCGCACCGAGCGCGACACCGGCCCCGACGAGCAGCGCCGCCGCGATCGGCGTGGCCCCCAGGGCGCCCGCCGCCTCGATTCCCGGCAGAACCAGCGAGAAGGCGCTCGCCGCCAGCATCACCCCGGCGCCGAAACCCAGCATCGCATCGGCAAGACGCACGGCGGCAGCGCGCAAGGCGTACGCGGCCAGCGCGCCGACCGCCGTCGCGGCGGCGGCGAGCATCCCGAGCCGCAGGGCTCGGAGCGGCGCGGCGGTTTGATCGGCGGCGCCGGGCCACCCCGCCAGCCAGAGATAGCCGATCATCAGCGCAAGCAGCGTGACGCCGAGGAACAGGGGGCCGGTTCCCGAGCTGAGGCGCAAGGTGGTCATGGCTTCGCAGGCAATGGATTCATCCACGCGTATGGTGCATGCGAAAAGACGCGGCGCGCCAATCGTTTGTATCGGTCTCGGGAATCCACCGCGTCTATCGTTTCCGGGCCGGCGGGGGCGTCAGCTCACCTGGGCAGGGTCGAGCAACGTCTGCCCCGCCTCGACCCGGATCAGTGCCCGGGCTTCGTCGAAGGCGACACAGGCCGGATCGCCGCCTTCGGCGACCACGCGCAGCTGCGCTTCGAGAAAGCGGCGCAGAAGCGCGATTCCCTTGTCGCTGGTGGCGAAGTGCTCCTCGGAGTGGAAGGTGATCGGTCCCTGGCCGGTCTGGGCTTCGTAGTCCCCGGGATAGCGCTGGTGCTCCTCTTCGCTGAGTTCCCACCAGTACTTGCCAGCCATCTTCGAGCGAAAGCGCCCGAGCTCTCCTTTTTCGGTCACCCGCCCGGCGACGTAAATGCGAAAGTGCGTATCGTCCATCGGCAACACCCAGCCGATGGACTCCACCTTGCCGAATTTCGCGAGGCGCGGATTCGGCACGACGCGCAGCGTCGGCATCACCACCTCTGTCACCCGTCGGTGCACGCGGCCGTCCTCGCGGCGGCGAAGCGAGGTGACCTTGACCCCGCGCGGGGTCGTCTCGAACCGCACTTCCGGCATCGCCGCCATCTCCGGAACAAACTGGGCGCCGGAAAACGCGCCGTGCAGGATTGGGACGTGGAAGGGATCCACCACGTTTTCCCAGTGCTGCAACCAGTTGCACGGCACGATTTGCGGACCGCCGCTGCCGATCGAGGAATCGTCGGCCTCGATGAACTCGCCGGGTGCGAGTTCCTCCAGGCAGTCGTAGCGCGGCAGCACCGGCTTTTTCTCGGGCGGCCCCATGTAGGCGAAGACGAGCCCGTAGCGCTCCTCGACCGGATACCACGGCTGGCGGAAGCGCTCGCGCCGCGCCCCGCCTCCCGGCTCGCAGGGCTGCTCGAGGCAATGCCCCTCGACGTCCCAGAGCCAGACGTGGGAGCAGCAGCGGATGCCGCGCTCCTCCACGCGCCCGTAATAGAGCGTCGTGCCCCGGTGCGCGCAGCGGGGATAGAGCAGCCCCGCACGCCCCGCGCCGTCGCGAAAGAGGATCAGGTCCTCGCCCAGCACGCGCACCTTCTTCGGCACCGGGCCGGCGTCGCTCGCAAGGCCGACGGGGTGCCAGTAACGGCGCAGAAGCTCGCCCATCGGCGTGCCCGGGCCGACTTCGGTGAGTTCCCTGCGGTAGCTCGGCGCCGGGCGACCGTAGGCGGTTCCGGTATCCATGCTCAGGCGAAAACCGCTTCCACGGCGGCGCGGTCGAAGCGGTACTCGTGGTTGCACATTTCGTTGCGCACGACCACCACCCCCTGTTCGGCGAGGATGGATTCCACTTCCGGACGCCCGAGCGTGCGCAGCACCCGCTCGACGCTCGCCGGGTTCCACGGGCAGTGATACTCGACCGGGTAGAGCCGGAACACGCGCAGCAGCTCGTCCGCGAACAGGCCGATGAGCACATCGTACGGCTGCGCGTTCACCGTGTCCTCTAGCCTGAGCGCCGCGGCAAGCTGCGTGATCCGCTTCCAGCCGCCGGCGTCCTTTTCGTCCGCCCCGGGGAGTTTTTCGAGCAACAGGCCGCACAGGGCCGCTTCGTTCGCATGCAGCGCGAGAAACGACGGGCGCTGCTCGGAGCGCGCGAGGAAGTTGACGAAGATCTCGCCCATCGTGGCGCCCTCGACGGGCACGAGGCTCTGGTAGAGCCGGCCGGTCGCAAGGTCTTCCAGGGTGAGCGCGAGCCTGCCGTCGCCGATCGCGGTGCGCGCGTCGGGCGCGGCCGGGCCTTCGTGCTGCGCCATGCCGCGGATCTTGAGGTCGGCGGTGCAGTCGGCGACCAGCAGCCGCACCGGTCCCGAGCCCTGCACCTGGAGCGTCACGCGCCCGGCGCCCTTCTGCCCGGCGCCGAGCAGCACCGCGAGCGCGGTGGTGTGTCCGAGAAGCTCGACGATCGCGCCCGGATAGCCGCGGCCCTCGATCATCCGGGTCCACGCGCCGGTCAGGCAGACGAGCCGCCCGCGGATTTCGAGCTGCTCGAACAGGAACCGCTGGACGTAGTCGGTCTGCATCGCTACTCGATCTTTGCGCCGGAGGCGCGGATCAGCGCCTCCCACTTCGGGAAATCCGCGCGCACATTGGCCATGAATTCTTCGGGGGTGTTTCCGATCGGGGTCTGGCCCTGGGCGACCATTTTCTCGCGCACTTCGGGCGTGTGGATCACCGCGCGCAGCTCGCGCTGAAGGCGCTCGATGATCGGCCGCGGCGTACCGGCCGGGGCGTAGGCCCCGACCCAGATGGCGAGGTCCACGTTCGGGATACCCTGCTCGGAGAAGGTCGGCAGATCCGGCATCGAAGCCGAGCGCTGCGGTCCGGTCATCGCGATCGGTTTCACCGCGCCGGCGGCGATTCTCGGAATCGCGCTGGTGGGGCTGGCGAAGGTAAGGTCGAGGTTGCCGTTCTGCACGTCGGTGAGGGCGGGCACATCGCCCTTGTAGGGGACGTGCTCCAGATTGAGCCCGTGCTCGCGCTTGAGTATCTGCCCCGCGAGATGTCCCCAGGAGGCGATGCCCCAGGAACCGTAGGTGACCGGTCGTGTCTGCGCGCGGATCCATTCGATCATGCCCTTGGCGTCGGAATAGGGCGCCTTGGCGGGCGCGACGAGGAGCACGGTGCCGTACGAAAGCTGCGTGATCGGCGCGAGGTCGCGGTCCGGATCGTACGGCAGCGTCTTCGAGAACAGGATCTTGTTGTTCACCGCCGTGGACATCGTGGTGATCATGAACGTGTGGCCGTCGGGTGCGGCCCGCACGAGCGCCTGCGTGCCGACGATGGTGTTGGCGCCCGCGATCGCCTCGACGACGACGTTCTGCCCGAGCCGTTTTCCGAGCGGCTCGGCGATCAGGCGGCAGTACACGTCAATCGCACCGCCCGGATTGAACGGCGTGATCAGGCGGATGGGACGGCTCGGATAGTCGGACTGGGCTGAAGCGGCGAAAGCGGCCGCGAGCGCGGCGAGCAGGGCGGCGATGCGCATCATGGGTCTTTTTCCTCCGCACGATAGAGTAGCATTGAAGCTTGGCAGCAAGTTTCGTGACGGAGGTCCAGATCGTGAAACGGTTCCTGCTTGCGCTGGCGCTCGGCCTGCCGCTCGTCGCGGCCGCGGCGCCGATGACCAACGACGACGTGATCCGGATGGTTCAGGGCGGCTTGTCGGACGCCACGGTGATTCAGGCGATCGAGGCCGCCGAGCCGAAGTTCGACGTGAGCCCCGACGGACTGGTAAAGCTCAAGCAGGGCGGGGTGAGCGAGGCGGTGATCCAGCGCGTCCTCTCGCGCCAGTCCGGCGCGCCGGCCGCGACGCCAGGCACCGCCGCGTGCAAGGACTGCGGGACCGTCACGGCGATCCGCGAAATAGACAAGCCGGGGCACGCGACCGGGCTCGGCGCGGTCGCGGGCGCCGTGGTCGGGGGCGTGGTCGGCCGGCAGATTGGCGGTCGCGAGCACCGAACCGCGGGCACCGTGATCGGCGCGGTCGGCGGCGGCGTCGCCGGCCACATGATCGAGAAAAAGGCGCGCGAGGGAAAGACCTGGGAGATCAGCGTGAGGATGGACGACGGCACGAGCCGCACCTTCACGATGGACTCGCACCCGTCATGGACCGCGGGCTCGCGGGTGCGGGTGGTGAACGGCGCCCTCGCGCCGCTGTAGCTTAGCCGCGCTTCGTCACCTCGACCACGCCGCGGTCGGCGTCCACGCGCACCCAGTCGCCGGTGGCGATCACCGCGAGCGGATCCTGATCGAAGTCGGTCATCGCCGGGGCGTGCGTGACCACCGCGCCGAGGGCGATCTTGGTGGTCATCTCGTTAAAGAGCATCGCCGCCGGTGCCGCGCCGCACAGGCGCGCGAGATGAAACTGGTTCGACCAGCCGGAGGAGCCCTTCGCGCCGGGGAACACGAGCACCTTGCCGGCGAAGCTCCTGCCGCGCAGCTCGTGACGCGTCTCGATGATCGTGCCGGTGCGCGGGTCTATGCCGCCCCAGCCGGAGATGCGCTCGCGGGTGACCAGCGCCTCGCCCTCGGCCGTGCCGCCCACCACCTTGCGGCCGCGAAGCACGATCTTCGCCGCGCGCTCGTTCATCGCAGGTCCGCCTCGAAGCGGCCGCGCACCGCCGCCTCGATGCAGTCGGCGGTGGTGCCGAACCAGCCCTGGATGCCCATGATCGCCGGAAGGTAGTGCGCCTGCTTGACCGAGTCGAACGCGGCGACCCGGGTGCCGGGGGGAATCGCGCGGCTCATCGCCGAGCAGGTGTCCGACATCAGCTTGCCGCCTGCTGCCTTGATGATCCGCGTGTAGCCGTTGCGGTCGGCGAGTTGGCGGATCGCGCGCGGGGTGAAGATCCACAGGCTCACGTCCGGATGGATGCGCCTGCCTTCGAGGAGGCGGCAGACGTTGCGGATCTGCTCGAGTGAATAGTGAGGGCAGCCGAGCATGACGAACTGGATCTCGCGATCACGCGCGGTCGCGTTGACCCGCTCGTAGGCGAGCCGCCGCTCGGCGCGGCCGTAGCGGATCGTCTCGACAGGGCGCTTCGGGCCGAACGCGGCCTCCACGGTCGGCGCCTCAGGCGTGACGCCGACGATGTGGTACATCTCGACGCCGCCCGACGTGGATGCCGCGGCGCCGAAGTGCTTCAGGCGCGGCAGGTCGGGCGTGCCGGTGACGCCCGCGATCACCGGGATGCGGTCCTGCACGATTTCGCCGATGTAGTAGCCGAACAGACCCCAGTCGGCGACGTCGGCGAGCTCGACCTCCAGCCGCACGAGATGCGTGCCGCGGCGGTTTTCCTCGATGTGCAGCCCCCAATAGGGGATGCGGCCGGTGAGCATCGCCGCGCCGGTGCTCTCGCGCCCCTCGGTGTTGGTGCGCGCCCCCAGCACCGAGTTGCAGTACACGACCGCGGAGGACTCCATCCACGCGCAGTGCTCGCCCTTCTTCGGAAGGTTGCCGACCTGGTAAGGCGTGCAGGTGTTCATGAGCTGCACGCCGAGCGAGGCGCTGAACGCCTCGCCGCGGCGAAAAAGCTGCACCATTTCGGGTTTGAGCCCCATCGCTTCCGCGTTTTCCGGGTCCATGCCCTGCTGCAGGTGGCAGGCGTAGGTTTTCGCCTTCGGCACCTTCACCACTTCCGCGCTGTCGAGGTTGAACTCGGAAAAAACCGCGTCGAGTCCGCCGCGCTCGGCGGCGAAATCGCGCATGAACGGCGTCGTCGCGCCGATGGTGCCGCAGACGTTGTTCGTCTCGACGAGGCGCTCGGCGCCAAGCGCCTCGCCGTAGCGAACGAGCAGGTCCATCGCGCGGGCAACCGCCGGCCCCTCGGCGCCTTCGAGCATCGCCTTTTCGGCGTCGGTCAGCCGCATCAGGATCTGCCCCTACGCCGCGGCGGCGGCCTGTGGCCGCGGGCGCAGATACGCGCCCTGCCTGACAAGCAGCGTCTGCAGCTCGGCGACGTCCACCGCGCGCGGGGCGACACCGCGCTGCGCCGCGAGCGCGGCGGCGGCACCCGCCGCCTGGCCGGTGATCCAGCACTGCGGAATCTCGCGAAGGAACGTGTGCGAATTCGGGTCGCAGGAGACGTGCCGGCCGCATACGAGCAGCCCGTCGAGCTTCTCCGGCACCAGCGCCCCGTACGGAATCGAGATGTTGGGGAATTTCGGCGACACCGCCGGCGTGACGCCGATCTCGTCCTCGTGCACGAGCGCGGTGGGCCACTGCGCGCGCACGAGCTTTTTCACGCCCACCAGCCGCCGCGCGTGCCGCACGCCGAGCTGCGGCGCCGACAGCATCAGAAACGCCCGCTCGAATCCCGGGGCGTGACGGCGGTAGTACTCCAGGTGCTTCGCCATCAGCCGATGCGAGCGGATCTCGACCTCGGTCTGATCGTCCGGGTCTATCGCGCTGTAGCCCGATTGCCGCGGTCCCATGAAAAGCGCGACGTCGTTGCGCCAGGCGACGAACGGCCTCTCGAAATAGCCGATCGCCTCGCGCCCGCGCGCCATGAACTCGGAAAACTCCTCGGGCCGGGTCGAACGGAATTCGATCCAGCGCTCCATGTCCACGCCGCCGAAGAGCCATGCGGTGTTCATGCAGTGGTGCACGTCCTCCTTGACGATGTCGGCCTCGAACGCCGCGCCGGCGCGCGCGAAGAGATCGCCGTCGCCGGTCGCGTCCACCACCACGCCGGCGAAGACCGCCTGCCGCCCGGCCTTGCTCTCGAACACGACGCCGCGCACCGCCCCCTGCTCCACGATCGGACTCGCCGCCCAGCAGTGAAGGACGAGGTGCGCCTTGTGTTCCAGCACCATTTCCTGCGAGGCGAGCTTGAGCCATTCCGGGCAGATGGTCGGCGACCAGGTCACGACGCCGTGGTAGGCGGCGGTCCGGAGCGACCAGTAACCGGCCCGCGCCGGGTCGCGCGAGCCCCATTCCTCGCGCGCCGGACCCGCGATCGCCTCGGCGGGCAGCCGGTCGAGCACTTCCTCGGCGAAACCGCGGATGACCAGCTTTCCTTCCCAGTCGGTCATGCGGTCAATCCAGATCACGAGCCCGCCGGTGGAAAGACCGCCGAGATGGTTGTAGCGCTCAAGGAGGATCACGTCGGCGCCCGTGCGCGCCGCCGCGACCGCTGCCGCGGTGCCGGAAGGGCCACCGCCCACGACCAGCACGTCGCATCTTCCGTATACCTTCAGCTCGCGCGCCGGCTCGGTCCACGTGCCCCAGTCGCGCTGCTCGCGCGGTGCGCGCTCGCCTTCGAAGATGTCGGAGGTGAGGATTCGCTCGTCGGTGCGGGTGAGGTGCGTGACGCGTGTCATCGGCTCTGCGTTCGGCAGGCTGGCATTTTCGCAGCCGGTGTCAGCACCGTCAAATATTATGAAATCATGTTCCAGAAAATAACGAAATGGCCGGCCGTCAAGGGCGGTGGTAAACCGGCGGAAACACTTCCTTTGAATCAGACCGTTGGCGCCAGATCCGCAAGCGCGTTCTGAGCAAGCGTCCTGCCGCCGATCGAGCGCGCGATCTCGGCCGCCGCCGCAAGAAGGCGTGGCCTCACCTCGCTTCGCAGCCGGGCCTCGGCAAACGCATACGCCGCGCCTCCGCATACCAGCGCGACCGGTTCGCCGTCCGGGCGCACGATCGCGGTCGCGATCGAATGAATGTCGGCGTAGAGCTCGCCCAGCGAGAGGCAGACGCCGGTTGTGGCGGCCTCGGCGAGCGGCTGGCGCAGCGCGCGCTGCACCGCAGGCCAGTCGGCGCCGTGCAGCGCCGCCAGCTCGCGCTCCAGCGTTTCGCGGCGCTCGGCGGGCAGGGCGGCGAGATACGCGCGCCCGAGAGCCGAAGTGGCGAGCGCGATGCGCGAGCCGACCGCAAGCCGCGGCAGCAGCACCGGCGCGCGCGGCTGGCAAGTCTCGATGATCACCATTTCCAGCCCGCTGCGAACGCCAAGATAAACCGTGGCGCCGGTCTGCTCGGCGAGCGCGGCCATGCTCGCGCGCGATTGCGCGCGCACATCCAGACCGGAGAGAAACGCCTGCGCAAGCGGCAGCACACCCGCCGCGAGGGCGTAGGTTTCCCGCGCCGGGTCCCTTGCCAGCAGTCCCGCGGCGACCAAGGTCGCAGTGAGCCGCGACACCGTCGGCTTCGGAATTCTCGTGAGCCGTGCAAGGTCGGCGTTGGTCAGCGGAACGTTGCCTGATTCGAAGCAGCGCAACACCGCGAGCCCGCGCGCAAGGGCGCTCACCAGCGCCGGCTCGCGCCGCATCGGCCTTCTGGAGGCGCCCTTGCGCATGGCGGCGATTGTACCTAGACTTTATGAAATTACGTTTCACGCGGCGTTCGGACGCCGCGCCGTCGCAATTGTCGCCCGCCATCCGAGGAGACCTGGACATGATTCGAGCCGATCGTATCCGCCGCGGACTTTCAATCCTTTGCGCGCTTCTCTGTCCGGCGCTCGCGAGCCTGACGGCGGCCGCGCAGCAGTTTCCGACGAAGCAGGTGAGGCTGGTGGTGCCGAACGCTCCGGGCGGCGCGATTGACATCATGGCGCGGCTTTTCGCGCAGCACCTGCAGCCGCTGTGGGGCGGTCAACCGGTGCTCGTGGAGTACAAGCCGGGAGCCGGCACCGTCCTCGGCACCGAGTACGTCGCCAAGTCCGCGCCCGACGGCCATACGCTCGGCTTCGTCGTCACCGCGCACGTCATCAACCCGAGCCTGCGCCAGCTTCCGTTCGACACGGTGAAGGATCTGGCGGGGGTGACGCTGTACGGCATCTCGCACATTCTCATTTCGGCGACACCCGGCCTTCCGGCCAACACGATCGCCGAGGTGATCGCGCTGGCGAAGAAAAACCCCGGCAAGCTTTCCTACGCCTCGCCCGGTAGCGGCAGCTCGATGCACATGGCAGGCGAGCTGCTCAAGCAGACGGCCGGCGTTGACATCCTGCACGTGCCGTTCAAGGGCAGCGGCCCGGCGTTCCCCGAGGTGTTCGCTGGGAGGATCGAGCTGATCATTGACCCGCTGTTCTCCTCCATGCCGCACATCAAGGCCGGGCGAATGAAGCCGATCGCGATTACCAGCCCGGCCCGCTCGCCCGCTGCACCGAACATTCCGACGGTGGCCGAGACGCTGCCCGGGTTCTCGGTGCAGAGCATCTTCGGCATCGTCGTTCCCGCGGCGACGCCCAAGGACCTCGTCAAACGCTTGCACGCCGACATCGTGAAGGTGCTCAACACCCCCGAGTTCCGGGCGAAGATGGCCGAGTTCGGCATGGAGCCGGTCGGCAGCACGCCGGAGCAGTTCGACGCCTACATCCGCGAGGAGATCGAGAAGTGGGCGAAAGTGGTCAAGGCGGCCGGTATCAAGGCCGATTGAGGCCGGATTCCGGCGGTGCGGCCGTGAGCACCGCGCCCTGCCTGAGCGGCGAGACGTTCCTGCGGTAGATCCCGAGCCAGCCGCGCTCCTCGCGCGCGGGCGCGCGCCACGCACGCTCGGCGCGCGCGGCGAGCACGGCCTCCGGCACCTTCAGCTCCAGCCGGCGTGCGCCCACGTCAATCTCGATCCGGTCGCCGTCCTCCACCAGCGCGAGCGGTCCTCCTTCGGCAGCGCCCGGCGACACTTCGGCGACTACCAGCCCCTTGTTCACCAGCCCTGACTGCTGACCGTCGGCGACCACCGCGATACTTTCGCCCAGCCCCGCCCCGTCCAGGGCGAACACCACGCGCGAGAACATGCCCATGCCCGGCGTGCCGCACGGGCCGAGGCCGCGCAGCACGACCACGTGCCCGGCACGGATCCGCCCTCGCGCGAGTGCCGCGAGCGCCTCGTCCGCGGAGTGAAACACGATCGCCGGTCCGATGAAACGCCGTGCCTTGTCCGGCGAGAGGCCGAACTTCACCACCGCGTAATCGGGCGCGAGATTGCCCCGCAGGAGCACGATCGCCGGCCTGGCCGCGAACGGCCGATCGAGCGGGCGGATCACATCCTCGTCGGCGACCGCGTGGCCGGCGAGGTTTTCGCCGAGCGTGCGCCCGTCAACGGTTCTCGCGCCGAGGTCGAGCAGCGGCTCGAGGCGCTTCATCAGGGAGCGCGTGCCGCCCGCGGCCTCGAACTGCTCGATCGTGTGCTCGCCGTTCGGCCGCACTGCGCACAGCACCGGCACCTTGTCGCACCACTCGTCGAACAGACCGTACACGTCCACCGGCACCTCCGCCTCAGCTGCGATCGCCTGCAGGTGCTTGATGGCGTTGATCGAGCCGGCCGCCGCGAGCACCGTCTTCACCGCGTTGGCGAATGCAGCCGGCGTAAGGATGTCGCGCGGCTTGAGGTCCTCCCAGACCATGGCGACGATGCGCTCGCCGGCGCGGCGCGCATCGGCCATCATCTTCGGGCTGAGCGCGGCGACCGGCGTCGTGCCGGCGAGCGCCATGCCGAGCGCCTCGCACACCGCGTGCATCGTGTTCGCGGTGCCCATGCCGCTGCACACGCCAGGGCTGCGGATGGCGTTCGCGCTCATGCCTTCCAGCTCCTCCACGCTCACCCTGCCCGAGGCGACGTGCATCGAGTGCAGGAACACGTCCTCGATGTCCACGTGCCGGCCGCGGTATTCGCCGCTCGCCTGATAGCCGCAGGCGACGACGAGCGAGGGAATGTTCAGCCGCGCCGCCGCCATGAGCTGGCCCGGTGCGGTCTTGTCGCAGGACGCGAGGCATACCATGCCATCGAGCAGCGCCCCCTCGACCGCGACCTCAATGTCGTTCGGGATCAGGTCGCGCGCGGCGAGCACGTAGCCGCCGCCGCGGCCGGCGCTGGTGATGAAGTCCGCCGGCGCCGCAGTGCGGATCTCGAACGGCAGACCGCCGGCGGCGCGGATCGCGTCCTTCACCACCGCCGCCACATCGTCCAGGTGCGAAAAACAGCTCGCCAGGCCCGAGGAGCTGTTCACCACGGCTATCTTCGGCTTTTCCAGGTCCTCGTCGCCGATGCCGAGCGCGCGCCACTGGGCGCGGCGCACCGCCCAACGGTAGGTGCCGCGCTCGAAATTGCTGCGAAGTTTTCTACGGGTCATCAGACCGTCTCCGTTCGCGAGGTTCGTGCTCAGGGCGCCGCGTGCTCGGCGCCGAGGACGCGTATCTTCAGGCGGCCGACGAAATCGAGCAACGGCAGAAGCTCCGCGAGCGTTTCGCCCTCGAAGAGCTTGAGGTGGGTGGCGTCCGCCCGAACCTGGCCGAAGGTCGGGTCCACCGCGCGCCAGTCGCCGTCCACCAGGCTCTCGTTCCAGGTGTGATAAAGGAAGCCGCCGAGCTGCTCCGAATACGCAAGACCGTTGACGACCCGCGTCGGGATGCCGAGCGCGCGCGCGAGCGCCGCGAAAAGCCAGGCGTGACCCTGGCACTCGGCGCGGCGCCGCTCCAGCACGTCGCGCGCGGAGAAGACGTCGAGCGGCGCCTTTTCGATGTTCGCTTCCATCCAGCGCACGAGGCGCGCGATGCGCTCCACAGGCGCCGCGACCTCGCCTGCGATTTCGGCGGCGAGCCGCCGGATCTCCGGATCCCGGCTCTGCACCGTGATCGAGGCGTCGAGATACTTCGGATCCACCGGCGTCGCCGCAGCGGCGGGAGAGGGGGCGATTTCGCACACGATCTCCGCGCCCTGCGGCGCGCAGCGCTGCCATGCGTCCGAAGGCGGCGCGCTCGCGACACCGGCGAGCGCGACCCGCAGCGCCGCGACCGCGCGCGGGCGCTCGACCGGCCGGTCGGGCCGAACGAGGCTGTACTCGACCAGGCTTTCCTTCTTGTTGAGGGCCGAGAGCGCGACGTAGCTTCGGGCGCGCTCCTCGTCCTCCAGCGCCGAGATCATCACGCCCTGCATGGCGAGCTCGAACACCGGACGCCCGCGCTCGTCAATCCACGTCAGCACGCGCTGGCCCGCCATGCGCGTCTCCACCTTGTATGCGGCGCCTTCGAACAGCCGGCTCCTCTGGAGCGCCTCGACGCGCTGCGACACCTCCCGCACCGCCTGCAGCTCGCCGCTGTAGACGCGAAACGAGTACTCGCGTCCCGGCGAAAGTCCGTGCACGACCGGGTAGAGGAGGATCGCGCTCGACGGGTAAAGAGGGCCGTTCAGCGCCAGGCGCTGCTCGGTCGTCGCTCCGCCGGCTGTCACGCGGGCGAGCAGCGCGTCGCCCTCGCGCCGGCCGGTGACGCGCATCTCACTGCCGTCCAGCACATACTCGTAGGCGAAGCGCCGCAGCGTCAAGTCCTCGCCGACGACATCTTGCGCCTTGAGCGTCACTTTTTTCTCGATGCCGAGCAGGCGCAGCGCGAAGGCGGCCTCCGAGCGCAATTCCCACTCGCCCGGCATCCCGGCCGAGCGCGCGACTTCCAGGTGCGAAAAGCCGACCTTTTCGCCGTTGAACACGATCCCGGTCCAGTACTCGGAGAAGGGCAGGCGGGCAAGTCCGTGAACGAGCGGCGCGGGAGCAGACGCGACGGTCTCGAAGTACTCGCCGAGCTGCGCGTCCACGACGCGCTCGAGCGTCGCCGCGCAGCCGGAAAGCAGCGCGGCGACGGCGAGCGATACGGTACAGGCGGCGCTCCTGAAGGCAAGCAATGCCGCGCGGTGCATCGCAAAGGCCGGAGAACGAACAGCGACGAGTCTACGACGATCGTGGCCGCGCTTACAGCCCGAGGTAGGCCTGCCGCACGCGCTCGTCGCGCAGGAGCTGCATGCCGGAGCCGCTCATCACGATGCGCCCGTTTTCCAGCACGTAGGCGTGCTGCGAGATCTTGAGCGAGACGGCGACGTTCTGCTCGACGAGCAGGATCGTCAGGCCCCGTCCGTTGAGGACGTGGATGGTGTGCAGCACCTCCTGCACGACCACCGGGGCGAGACCGAGCGACGGCTCGTCGAACATGATGAGTTCGGGATTGCCCATCAGGCAGCGGCCGATGGCGAGCATCTGCTGCTCGCCCCCCGACATCGTGCCCGCGAGCTGGCGCCGGCGCTCGGCAAGGCGCGGAAAGAGCGTGAAGACCTCCTCCAGCGCGCGGCGGGCGTTTCTGCGCGCGCGTGGGAGCATCGCGCCCATTTCCAGGTTTTCCAGCACCGTCAGGTTGGGAAAGAGCTGGCGGCCTTCGGCGACCTGGCCGATGCCGAGGTTGCAGATTTCGTGCGAGTCGAGCCCGGTGATGTCGCGCCCCTTGAAGAGGATGCGCCCGGCGCGCGGCGATTCGATTCCGGCGATGGTGCGAATGAGCGAGGATTTGCCGGCGCCGTTGGCGCCGACGATGGCGACGATCTCGCCCGCGGGCACCTCCAGCGACACACCGGCGAGCGCCTGCGCGTCGCCGTAGTACAGGTCGAGATCGCGCACCGAGAGCATGGCGGACCGTGTCTTGACCCCGGGGGTTGCGGCCCTAGACCTCGGTTTCCTCGCCGAGGTAGCACTCGAGCACCGCCGGATCGCGCACGATCGCCTGCGGGGCGCCGCGCGCGATGAGGCTGCCGTGGTGCAGCACCACGATATGCCCGGCTAGCGCCATCACCGCGCGCATGACGTGCTCGATCAGAAGTATCGTGAGCCCCTCGTTGTGGTTGAGGGCACGGAAGACCTCGACCATCTGGTCGCATTCGACCGGCCGCAATCCCGCCATCACCTCGTCGAGGAGCAGCAGCCTCGGGCGCGTGGCGAGGGCGCGCGCCACTTCCAGGCGCTTTCGGTCCGGCAGCGTGAGCGAGGCGGCCGGCAGGTCGCGCTTCGCCGCCAGGTGAAGGCGCTCGAGCACGTCGAGCGCGACGCGGCGCGCCGACGCGCTGCGGCGCTCGCGCAGCAGCGCGCCGACCATGACATTGTCCAGCACCGAGAGCCCCGCGAAGGGCTTGACGATCTGGAACGTTCGGCCGATCCCGGCGGCGCAGATCTGATCGGGGCGCAGGCCCTGGATCGGCCGCCCGGTGAACAGGATCTCGCCCGCGTCGGGCGGAAAGACGCCGGCGATCATGTTGAAGATCGTGGTCTTGCCGGCGCCGTTGGGACCGATGAGGGCGGTGATGGATCCTTCGGCGACGTCGAAGGAAACCTCCTCGACGGCGCGCAGCCCCCGGAAGGACTTCGAGACGCGGCGCAGCTCGAGCATCACAGCCGCAATTTCCTCGCGATCGGCGGCCAGATGCCGTGCGGCAGGAAGATCACCACCACAAGCAGCAGCAGCCCGTAGAACACCTGCTTGATTCCGGGGATCTCGACGCCGAGGGCGGCGAGCAGCTCGGTGATGCCGTCCGAGAGCACCGTGAGCACCGCCGCTCCGAGAATCGGTCCGAAGAGCGTTCCCAGTCCGCCGATGATCGGCCCGAGGATGATCTCGATCGAGCGGCTGATGTGAAAGATCTGCTCGGGAAAGAGGTTGTTGTAGTAGAAGGCGAAGAAGACGCCGGAGACCGCGGTCATGGCGGCGCTCAGCGCCACCGCCGCCATCTTCCAGCGGAAGGTGTGGATGCCGAGCGCCTGGGCGGCTTCCTCGTTCTCCCGGATCGCCTGCCAGTAGTAGCCGGCGCGCGAGCGCATGAGCGCCGCGCAGAGCGCAAACGCGCCGGCGGCGAGCACCAGCATGGTGTAGTAGTACATCAGCGGCGGACCGCGGAAGTTGGCGAGGTCCCAGGTCTCGCGCTGCTCGACCTTCAGGAACATGCCGCCGGGGCCGCCCGTCCAGGCGAGGTGGTCAAAGCCGATGCGGGTGAATTCGGCGAACGCGATGGTGAGCAGCGCGAAGTACACCCCCGAGATGCCGAAGCGAAAGGCGAGGAATCCGATCACAAGTCCGAAGGCGACGCACAGGGCGATCGCCACCCACAGCCCCGCCCAGGGGCCGATGCCGTAGTGGTAGAAGAGCGCCCCGGCCGCGTAGGCCCCGACGCCGACATAGAGCGAATGTCCGAGCGAGAGCTGTCCGGCGAAGCCCATCATCACGTTCCAGGCCTGGCCGGTGTAGGCGAAATAAAGGATCAGCGTCGCGACCGAGAGGACGTAGGGCCCGACGAACGCCGGCAGCGCGACGAGGAACGCGGCGAGAAGCGCGAGCAGGACGAGGGGCCGCTTCATGTGCGCTGTCCGAGCAGGCCCTGGGGCCGCAGCAGCAGCACGAGGATCAGCAGCCCGAAGCTGAACATGCTCTTCGCCGACGGCGTGATGAACAGCCCGGCGAGCGCTTCGGACACGCCGATCAGAACGCCCCCGAGCAGCGCCCCGCCCATCGAACCGAGGCCGCCGACGATGACGATGACGAACGCAAGCAGCGTGTAGTAGGGCCCGAGCGGGGGGGTCACGTCCACCAGCAGCACCATCGCGCAGCCGGCCACCGCGACGCAGGCGGCGCCGAGGCCGAAGGTGAGGGCGTACAGGCGTTTGACGTTCAGACCGACCACCTTGGCGCCGAGCCAGTTGTCGGCGCAGGCGCGGATCGCCTTGCCGGTGAGCGTGAAGCGGAAGAAGGCAAAGAGCGCCGCCGCCCCCGCCAGGGCCGCCGCGGCGGCATAGGCGCGCGCCTTGTCCAGAAGGAGCGGCCCGATCTCGAACGATTCGAGCTGGTAGTCCACCTGCACGTTCCTCGCATCCGGCCCGAAGATCATGAGCAGGGCGTTCACCATGATGATCGCCACGGCCACGAGCAGCATGAACTGCGAGTGCTCAGGCCGGGTGATGAACGGGTTGATGAGACCGGCCTGTAGCAGATAGCCGAACACGAAAAACGCGAGCGCCACCGGCGCCATGGCGAGAAACGGATCCAGTCCCCAGGCGGCGAAGAGCGCCGCCGCGGCGTACATTGCCACGGTCATCATCTCGCCGTGCGCGAAGTTGACGACGCGCACCACACCGAAGATCACCGACAGGCCGAGCGCCATCAGCCCGTAGACCAGCCCGGTGAGCACGCCGGCGGCGACGACGTTGGCGACGAGGGAGGCGTCCATAACAAAAAGGGCCGGCGGACCGGCCCTTCAAGCGTACCGCGAAGCGCTCACGCCTTCTTGTACCCCGGCACCGGGAACACCGGCTTCGCCTCGGCGGCGGCGGCCGGCAGCACCACCTTGGGCGTCAAGTCGAGGTTCTGCACGCACGCCGAGCCGATTCCCTCGACCTGGCCCTTGGCGTTGAACTTGATCGGCCCGCCGAGCGTCATTTTCTCGGTGATGTTCGTCTGGCGGATGGCCTCGGCCAGCGTCTTCGGGTCGGTGCTTTTCGCCCGCCGGAACGCGTCGGCCGCGACCAGGATCGCCTCGAAGGTGAAGCCGACGTTCAGGCCGTGGTAGACGAGCTTGTCCTTCGGGTTCTGCTTAAGGAACGCCTTCTCGACGATCTTGGTGAGCTTCGCGTTCGGGTTGTACCAGGGTACGTTCGAGATCGAGTACTCCGAGAGCTTGCCCAGGGTCTTGAAATACTGCTCCTCGTACATTCCGGGCGAGCCCGGGCTGATGATGCCCATCGGCTGCCAGCGCTGCTTCACCATCTCGCGCCGGAGGATGATCGCGTCGTTCAGCCGGCACACGAGCAGCAGGAAATCGGCGTTCGAGGCCTTCGCCTTGGACACCTCGACCGTCAGGTCCTTGGCGGTCGGGTCGTAGGAGATCGTGTCCACGATCTTGAACGGCAGGTGCGTGCGCGTGGGCAGGATCGCCCCGATGCCCTTCGCCATCGCCTGTCCGAAGGTGTCGTTGACGTGCATGAAGACGGCGGTGCGCGGCACGGTGTTCGTCACCCGGAACAGCTCGCCGATGAGGTCGAGGCCGTTGCGCACGATGTCCACGGCGGTCTGGAAGTTGCGGAACACGAACTTGTAGCCCTGCTCGGTGATCTGCGGCGCGGCGGCGATGTTGATGATGAACGGGATGCCGCGCTGCTCGGCGACCTGCGCGATCGCCGCGGCGGCACCGGAGTCGAACGGACCGACGAGCACGTGCGCGCCTTCCTGGATCAGGCGCTCGGCGCGCGTGCGCGCGGTATCCACGTTCGATTCGGTGTCGGCGTTCATCAGCTCGATGTCCACCCCGAGCATCTCCTTGATGACGCCGGGGGCGAGGTCCGCGCCCTTCTGGCACGACTGGCCGATGAAGCCCTGCACGCCCGAGCGCGGCAGGAGCACGCCGACCCGGAGTTTCTGCGCCTGGGCGCGCACGAGGCCGAACGGCGAGAGCGCGGCGAGCGCCCCGGCGGCGGCGACGGCCCGGTTGAACGTGCGGCGGTTGATGCGCTGCGTCATGGCGATCCTCCTCGTTGCGAGGCGATCGTTATAGAGCATTACAATCGGCCGGTCAACGATGCGCCGCCGCCCCGCCCCGTACCGCCCCCGCGCGCTCGCGCCGATCGAGCGCGTGCCCGGGCTCGACTACGACGTGCTCGATGACCTGCTCGGGTATTCGCTCCGCCGCGCGCAGGTGGCGATGTTCCTCGCCTTCGACGCGGCGACGAGGGGCCTGGACATCACGCCGCCCCGGTTCACGGCCCTGGTCGTGATCGGCGCCAATCCCGGCATCAACCAGAGCGTGCTCGGCCGTGTGCTCGGCATCGCGCGCTCGGGGGCGATGGCGCTCACCGACTGGTTCGAGGCGCGCGGCTGGGTCGAGCGGCGGCGGCGAGGCGACGACGGCCGCGCCTGGGGCCTGCACCTGACGCGGCGGGGCGAGCGCCTGGTGGCGCGCATGAAGGAAAGCGTGCGCCGGCACGATCGCCGGCGCGCGGCGGTGCTCACCGCGGCCGAGCGCCGCGAGCTGTTGAGGCTGCTCAACAAGCTGGCCGGCTAGGATGCACCGATGAGCAGCCGCCCGCCGATTCGACCGGTGCCGCTCGGTGCTGCGGACGTCACCGTCGAGCGCCGCGCGGACGGGACGATTCGCCTGCGCTCGCCGCATCCGCTCGGGGCCTATCCGCGCAATCTCACCGAACGCCTAGCCCATTGGGCGCGCGAGCGGCCCCACGAGGTGCTCGCGGCGCAACGCAAGTCCGAAGGCGGCTGGCGGCGGCTGACCTATGCCGAGGCGTACGAGCGCGCGCGCAGGATCGGCGCGGCGCTGCTCGATCGCGGGCTTGCCGCCGAGCGGCCGCTCGCGATCCTGTCGGAAAACAGCCTCGAGCACCTGCTGCTCCTTCTCGGGGCGATGTACGTCGGCGTTCCCGTCGCACCGGTCTCGCCGGCGTATTCGCTCGTGTCCAGCGACTTCGCGAAGTTGCGGCAGGTGCTGGCGCTGGTGACACCGGGCCTGGTGTACGCGGCCGACGAGAAGCGCTATGCGCGGGCGGTGGAGGCGGCGGTACCCGGCGGCACCGAGGTCCTGTTCGGCGGCGAGCTGGCGCGTCTGGAAGCCGCCGCGCCGACGGCGCGCGTGGAGGAGGCTCACGCGGCGACCGGCCCGGACACGATCGCGAAGTTCCTTTTCACCTCCGGCTCGACCGGCCAGCCGAAGGCGGTGATCAACACCCAGCGCATGCTTTGCGCGAACCAGCAGATGCTCGTGCAGGCGCTGCCGTTTCTCGGCGAGGTGCCGCCGGTCCTCGTGGATTGGCTGCCGTGGCATCACACCGCCGGCGGCAATCACAACATCGGGATCGTCGTCTACAACGGCGGCACGCTCTACATTGACGAAGGCCGGCCGCTGCCGGGACTCATCGAGACCACCGTGCGCAATCTGCGCGAGATCGGGCCGACGATCTACTTCAACGTGCCGCGCGGCTACGAGGCGCTGTTGCCTTACTTCCGCGCCGACGAGACGCTGCGGCGCACGTTCTTCAGCCGGCTCGGCCTGATGCAGTACGCCGCGGCGGTGCTGCCCCAGCCGGTCTGGGAGGCCTACGAGCGGCTCGCGGTCGAGACCTGCGGCGAGCGCATCCTGTGGATCACCGGCTATGGGGCGACGGAAACCGCGCCCTTCGTGATGAGCACCAACCGCGGCGCGGCACGCGCGGGAACGGTCGGGCTGCCGGTGGACGGCGTGGAGATGAAGCTCGTGCCGGTGAACGGCAAGCTCGAGGCGCGCTTTCGCGGTCCGAACATCACCCCCGGATACTGGCGTCAGCCGGAACTGACTCGCGCGGCCTTCGACGAGGAGGGCTACTACCGGAGCGGCGACGCGATGCGCTTTCTCGATGCGTCGGACCCGCGGCAGGGCCTGGAGTTCGACGGGCGGCTCACCGAGGACTTCAAGCTCACGACCGGCACCTGGGTGAGCGTCGGTCCGCTGCGCGCGAGACTGGTCGCCGCCGGCGCACCCTACTTCCAGGACTGCGTGATCACCGGTCACGACCGGGACGAGGTCGGCGCGCTCGTCTTTCCGAACGCGGCGGCGTGCAAGGCGCTGGCGGCGGGCGAGCTGCGCCGGATCGTCGCCGGGGCGCTCGCGCGCCTGGCGCGCGAGGCGACCGGCAGCTCCAACCGCATCGCGCGCGCGCTCATTCTGGAGGAGCCGCCGTCGCTCGATGCCGGCGAAATCACCGACAAGGGCTCGATCAACCAGCGGGCGGTGCTCGCCCGGCGTGCGGCGCTCGTCGAGGCGCTTTACGCCGAGCCGCCGGGACCCGAGGTCATCTTCGCGTCGCAGGAGAATCCGCCATGACCCGCCGCATGAACGTGGACGAACTGGTCGCCATAGACATCCACACCCACGCCGAAGTCTCGACGCGGATGCTCCCGGACGAGGCCGAGCGCGAGGCGCTGGAAGCGCGCGGGCGCTACTTCCGCTACGAGGTGAAGCACCCGACGATCGCGCAGATGGCCGAGTATTACCGCGCGCGGAAGATGGCGTTCGTCGTCTTCACGGTGGATCACGAGCGCGGCATGGGGATCCGGCGCATCTCGAACGAGGAGGTGGCGGAGTCGGCCGCCGAGCACGCCGACGTCGCGATCCCGTTCGCGAGCATTGACCCCGCGCGCGGCAGGATGGGCGTGCGCGAGGCGCGCCGCCTGATCGAGCACTACGGGGTCAAGGGCTTCAAGTTCCATCCGATCATCCAGGGCTTCTATCCGAACGACCGCGACGTCTATCCGCTCTACGAGGTGATCGCCGAGGCGCGGCTGCCGGCCGTCTTCCACACCGGGCAGACCGGGATCGGCGCCGGCATGCCGGGCGGAGGGGGGCTGCGCCTGAAGTACGCCAACCCGATTTACCTCGACGACGTCGCGGCGGATTTTCCCGACATGCCGATCGTGATGGCGCACCCGGCGGTGCCGTGGCAGGACGAGCAGCTCTCGGTCGCGCTGCACAAGCCGAACACGTGGATTGACCTGTCGGGCTGGTCGCCGAAGTACTTCGAGCCGAAGCTGGTGCAGTACGCGAACACGCTGCTCAAGGACCGGGTGCTGTTCGGCTCGGACAACCCGGTGATCCAGCCCGACCGCTGGCTCGCCGACTTCGAGAAGCTGCCGATCAAGCCCGAGGTGCGGCCGCTGATCCTGAAGGAGAACGCGATCCGGCTGCTGCGATTGAAGTAGTCGCGTGCGGCAGGCGGCATAGAATGCCGCCATGCCGGTCCTGCAGGAAATCCGCGAAGGCCGCGTTCCGGTCAAGGTCTATACCGCCGAGTTCGAGCCGGCGGCGCGGCAGCAGCTCGTCAACGTCGCGAAGCTGGCGATCGTGCACCACCATGTCGCGGCGATGCCGGACGTGCATCTGGGGATCGGTGCCACCGTCGGCTCGGTGATCCCGACGCTCGGAGCGATCATTCCGGCGGCGGTGGGAGTGGACATCGGCTGCGGCATGATCGCGACGCGGCTTTCGCTCACGGCCAATGCCCTCGACGAGCGCCTGCTGAAGAAGGCCTACGAGCAGATCTTGCGCGACGTGCCGGTGGGATTCGAGCAGCATCCCGAGGGGCGGACGCGCTGCGAGGCGGCGAAACGGTTCTCGCGCGGACTGCGGCGGATCCTCGACAAGCATCCCGGCGTCCAGAAGCGCATCGGCAAGCACTCGGACTGGGTGCGCCAGCTCGGCACGCTCGGCGGCGGCAATCACTTCATCGAGGTGTGCACCGACGAGGAAGACCGCCTCTGGGTGATGCTGCATTCGGGCAGCCGCGGCATCGGCAACGCGATCGGAAGCTACTTCATCGAGCTCGCGCGCCGCGACGCCGAGCGGAACGCGCTGCATCTTCCGGACCGCGACCTGGCGTACTTTCCCGAAGGCGCGGCGCACTTCGACGACTACGTCGAGGCGGTCGGCTGGGCGCAGGACTATGCGCGCGCCAACCGCGCCGAGATGATGGCGCTGGTGATCGGTGCCCTCAGGCGCCATCTGCCGTCTTTCGAGTTGACGGGCGAGGCGGTCAACTGCCATCACAACTACGTCGAGCGCGAGCATCACTACGGCGCGAACGTCTGGGTGACCCGCAAGGGCGCGATCCGCGCGCGCGACGGGGAGCTCGGCATCATCCCGGGGAGCATGGGCACGAGGAGCTACATCGTGCGCGGCAAGGGATGCGCCGAGGCGTTCCACTCCTGCGCCCATGGCGCCGGGCGGCGCATGAGCCGCAGCCAGGCTGTGCGCAGGTTCTCGGTGGCGGACCTGGAGAGGCAGACCGCGGGCGTGGTCTGCCGCAGAGACAAGGGCGTGCTCGACGAAATCCCCGGCGCCTACAAGGACATTGACGCGGTGATGGCGAACCAGTCCGACCTCGTCGAAGTGGTGCACACGCTGAAGCAGGTGATCTGCGTCGAGGGATGAAACTCGGGAAGGGGGCTCTGATGAACAACATGCCTGTCCGCAGACGGCTGCTGCTTGCCGGGATGGCGCTGCCGCTCGTCGCGCCGCGCGTTGCGGCCGGGCGGGGGCTGCCGCTCACGCCCGAATGCGGCGAAAAGCCCGCGCGCACACCGCCGCAGACTGAAGGCCCGTTCTTCACCCCGCGCTCGCCGCGCCGGACCTCGCTCGTCGAGCCCGGTGCGAAGGCCGAGCGGCTGGTGCTCGCCGGTCGGGTGCTCTCGGAGGGGTGCCGGCCGGTGCCGGACGCGCTGCTCGACTTCTGGCATTGCGACGAGACGGGCGAATACGACAACACCGGCTTTCGCTACCGCGGCCACCTCTTCACCGACGCCGAGGGCCGCTACCGGCTTGAGACGATCGTGCCGGGCGAGTATCCGGGCCGCACGCGCCACATCCACGTCAAGGTGCAGGCACCGGGCCGTCGGATCCTGACCACGCAGCTCTATTTTCCGAACGAGCCGCGCAACGCGCGCGACTTCGGCTGGCGCCCGGAACTCGAAATGCGCATCGAGCGGCGCGAGGGTTCGCGCCACGCGGTCTTCAGCTTCGTCGTCGAGGCCTGATCAGTAAAGGACGCTCGCCAGCCTGCGCCGGTAGTCGGAGACGAGGTCCGGGTCGCCGGCGAGATTGAAGATCGCGAGCATGCGCTTGCGCGCCTCGCCGTCGCGCCAGTTCCGGTCTCGCCGCACGATCTCCAGCAGCTCGTCCAGGGCTTCGCGCCAGCGTTTCGCGGCCGCGTGGCGCGCGGCGAGCGCGAGCCGCGCCTCGTGGTCCATGGGGTTCGCGGCGAGCCGCGCGCGCAATTCGGCCTCGCCCGGCCCGCGCTCGCTCTCGCGCGCATCCGCGATGCCCAGGCGCAGCGCTTCCACGCGCGCATCCCAGTCGGGATCGGACTTCACTTTCGCAAGTTCCTGCTCGGCCTCGTCGAGGCGCCCTTCGGCAAACAGACGCTCGGCGCGCTCGAGCGCGAGCTCCGAGGCCGAGGGCAGCAGCTTCTCTATGAACGCACGCACCTGGCCCTCCGGCAGCGCGCCGAGGAAGTGCGCCGCCGGCCTGCCGTCGCGGAAGCCGAACACCGCCGGGATGGAACGGATGCCGAAGGCCGCGGCCAGCTCGGGGTTCTCGTCAATGTTCACCTTGACGAGCTTGATCCGCCCCGCATACTCCGCGGCCAACTTCTCCAGCACCGGCGCGAGCGCGCGGCAGGGCGCGCACCAGGGCGCCCAGAAGTCCACGACCACGGGCAGGGATTTGGAGGCCTCCAGGACCTCGCGCTCGAACGTGGCGGTCGTCGCGTCCATCGCTTTGCCTTCCAGTGGGGCCGGGAATGCGATAATTCAAGCCTTTTCCCGGCCAACCACAACAATGACCTACGTCGTCACCGAAGCCTGCATCAGGTGCAAATACATGGATTGCGTCGAAGTCTGTCCGGTGGACTGCTTCTACGAGGGCGAGAACATGCTCGTCATCCACCCGGACGAGTGCATTGACTGCGGCGTCTGCGAGCCCGAATGCCCGCCGAAGGCCATCGTACCGGATTCCGACCCCCAGGCGCAGGCGTGGCTGAAGCTCAATGCGGAGTACGCGGCGAAGTGGCCGAACATCACCCGCAAGGGCACGCCGCCGCCGGATGCCGATGAGCACAACGGCGAGGCGGACAAGTTCAAGAAGTATTTTTCACCGAACCCCGGCAAGGGAACCTAGCGCCGCGCGGCGGCGGAACATTCTTCAGAGCTTTCCGGGCGCCGCGAAATCGAGGTCGTGGATGCCGGCCAGCTCGTCCCTGTGACGGGCGCGCACGGCGTCGAACTCCCGCGCCACCTTGAGGAAGGCGGCGACGACGCGTGGATCGAACTGCTTGCCGGATTCGGCGGCGATGCGCCGCGCCGCCTCCTCGGCGGGAAGCGGCGCTCGGTGGCGCTGCGTCGCCGTCATCGCCTCGTAGGCGTCGGCGAGCGCCATGATGCGTCCGGGAAGCGGGATCGCGTCGCCCTTGAGCCGCGCCGGGTAGCCGGTACCGTCCCAGCGCTCGTGGTGCGTGAGCGCCATGACGCGCGCCTGCGCGAGCAGCGGATCGCGGTGCTCGCCGATGATGCCGGCGCCGATCTCCGGGTGACGCCGCATCTGCGTCCATTCGCGCTCGTTGAGCGCCTCCGCCTTGGCGAGGATGTGTTCCGCTACGCCGAGCTTGCCGATGTCGTAGAGCGCCGAGGCCTGCGCCAGCACCTCGCACACGCGCCCCTTGAGGCCGAGCGCGCCGCACAACAGCGCGACGTACTCGGCGACCCGCGGCAACCGCTGCGTCAGCCCGCCCTCGCGGTACTCCATCGCGCGCGCGAGGCGGCGGATGATCTCGATGCGCGTCTGCGCCAATTCTTCGGTGCGGGCGCGCACCTCTTCTTCGAGCGCGCGGCGCTGATTGACCAGCGCAAGCTGGGTGCGCACGCGCGCGAGCGTGATCGGCGGGCTGATCGGCTTGGTGAGATAGTCCACCGCGCCGCCGGCGAGGCCGCGCGCCTCGTCCTCGGGGGCGGTTCGGCCGGTGATGAAGATCACCGGAATGTCGGCGAGCGCCGGATTCGCCTTGAGGCGGCGCAGGACCTCGAAGCCGTCGGTGTCGGGAAGCTCGATGTCGAGCAGGATCAGGTCCGGCAGCGGCTCGGTGTCAGCCGCGAGCAGCGCCTCGTGTCCGCTCGCGGCGGACTTGACGTCGTAATCCTTCGCGAGCAGTTCGCCGAGCAGGTTGCGGATGTCCTCCGCGTCGTCAGCCACCAGAATCACCGGCCGCCGGGCCATATGCGCCCGATTATAGGAGCCGGCGCAAACCGATTCCTGCTCAGCTCGCGGCCGGTACGGACCCGGCCGGCGGCGCCGGCGAGCGCGCGGCCGCGCCGGACTCGCCCTGCGCGAGCCCGAAGAGCGCGCGCGCGTTGTGCGCCGTCTCGGCGGCGACCTCCTCGGCCGGGCGGCCGAGCGCGCGCGCGATCCGGCGCACGATGTGCGGCAGAAAGGCCGGCTCGTTTCTCCGCGCCTTCGGCTGCGGCACCAGATCGCGCGGCGTCAGGTACGGCGCGTCGGTTTCCACCAGCAGCCGGTCGCGCGGAATCTCGCGCACGAGCTCCAGCAGGTGGGCGCCGCGGCGTTCGTCGCAAATCCAGCCGGTGATGCCGATGTACAGGCCGAGGTCGAGGTACGCGTGCAGCTCCTCGCGCGTTCCGGTGAAGCAGTGCGCCACCGCACGTGGCGGCCGGTACGCGCGCACGATGTCGGCGAAGCGCGGATGCGCGTCGCGCGAATGTAGAAACAGCGGCATGCCGCGTTCGAGCGCGAGTTCGATCTGCGCGGCGAACCATTTCTCCTGATCGGCGCGCGGCGAGTAGTTGCGGTTGAAGTCGAGGCCGCACTCGCCGATCGCGACCACGCGCGGCAGGCGCGCGATTTCGGCGAGCGCCGGCACGGTCGCCGAATCGCACTCGCGCGCATGGTGCGGATGCACGCCGGCGGTCGCGAACAACCCCGGGTGCGAGGCGGCAAGCGCCGCCGCGGCGCGGCTTTCCTCGACCGTCGTGCCGGTGACGATGATCGTGCCGACGCCGGCCGCATGCGCGCGCGCGATCACCTCGTCGAGGTCGGCGCGGAACGCCGAATGCGTGAGGTTCGCGCCGATGTCCACCAGCTCCATCGGGGCGACAGTATAGGGGTCAGTCCGCCGCAAGCCACCCGATTTCGCGCAGCGCGCGTTCGACGCGCTCGTTCCACGGCTGCCCGAGGCTGATGCGCAGGCAGTTGCGGTAGCGCTGCGACGCCGAGAACATCGGGCCGGGAGCGATGCTGATGCCGCGCTCCAGCAGCCGCTCGAACAGCGCGATCGAGTCGCGGTCTTTCGGCAGCTCGATCCAGAGGATGAAGCCGCCCGCCGGGCGCGTCACGCGGGTGCCCCTCGGGAAGGACTCCGCGATGACCGCGCGCGCGGCGTCCACCTGCGCGGCGAGGCGGCGCCGCAGTTGCCGCAGCGAACGCTCGTAGCCGCCGGAGGCGAGCAGTTCGGCGAGCGTGCGCTCCGCGATCTCGCTCACGCCGCCGCTGGCGACGAACTTGAGCATGCGCACACGCTCGCCCCATCGTCCGGGTTCGATCCATCCGCATTTCAGCCCCGGCGCGAGCGTCTTCGAGAACGAGCTGCACAGCATCACGTTGCCGGCGCGGTCGTACGCCTTGGCCGCGCGCGGGGCGGCGCCGTCGAAGTGGAGCTCGGCGTAGATGTGATCCTCGATCAGCGGAATGTCGCGGGCGGCGAGCATCGTCACCAGGCGCCTTTTCGCCGCTTCGGTCATGGTCGCGCCGATCGGGTTGGAAACGTTCGCCATGACCAGCACGGCCTTCACCGGGTGGGCGTCGAGGGCGAGCGCCAGCGCCTCCAGCGAGACGCCGGTGCGCGGATGGGTCGGGATTTCCAGCGCGCGCAGCCCTAGCGACTGCAGGATCTGCAGAAAGCCGTAGTAGGTCGGCGACTCCAGCGCGACCGTATCGCCGGGCTGCGTGACGGCGCGCAGGCCGAGGCTGATCGCCTCCATGCAGCCGTGCGTCGTGACGATGTCGCGCCAGTCGAGGCGGCAGCCCCATTCGAGCGCGCGCCGCGCGATCGCGCGGCGCAGAGCCTCGCTTCCGGGCGGCAGGCCGTAGCGGCCGAGCGCGTCGCGGTCGCGCCGCGCGCAGGACGACAGTGCGCGCCGTACGCGGTCGAGGGGAAAGAGATCGCCCTGCGGGCACGCGGATCCGAACGCCACCATCTTCGGGTCGAGCCCGGCGGCGAGCACCGCCTCGGCCAGGGCGTTCACCTCGACCGCGATCGCGCGGCGCGGCGGACGCGACGGCTCCGGCTCGGCGAGCGCTGCCGGCGCGCGCCGCACGTAATAGCCCGACTGCGGTCTCGCCTCGATGAGACCGCGGTCCTCCAGCTGCCGGTAGGCCTGCAGCACCGTCGAGACGGACACGCCCTGCTGGCGCGAAAGGCGCCGCACCGAAGGCACCTTGTCCCCTGCCCGCAGGGTGCCGCTGCGGATCAGTGCGTGCATCTGCTCCGCGAGTCGGCGGTACAGCGGCCCGGATTCAAGCATGCGCATATCCTCGCAGCGGCGCGGCGCCTCTGGCAGGTACAGCAGCGGCCCGCGCCGACCAGCACAGTCGCACGTCCTGCGAACTGTTACGTGCACAGTGTACGCGACCTGGCTCTGTACCGGTCGGGGCGCGCACCCTAGGCTCGCGGCCATGGTGTTCACGCTGAAGACGACGGACCTGCTCCGCCTGCGGCTCGCGGCGGGCAGCCTCGTCGCGGTGCTGCGGGGCAGGGTGTGGGTGACCGAGCCGCAGCGAGACGGCGATCGGCTGCTCGAACCGGGACAAGTCTATCGCGTCGCCGGCAACGGCTTGGTGCTGGTGGGCACGGATGTAGATGCGGGCAGCGATGGCGCCGAGATCGCGCTCGAACCGCCCTGGCGCAGCGGGCCGGTTCGGCAGGCGTTCCGCGCGTTCCTGGCCTGGCTGAACAGGCGCCGCACCGCGCACGAGCTGGAGGGGCTGAGCGACCGGATGCTGCGCGACATCGGGCTGAGGCGCGAGCAGATCGCTGCCGCGACCCGCATTTCCCCGCGGCGCGACGCGCTGCTATAGCTTTTTCAGCCGGTAGAGCAGCGCCAGCGCCTCGCGCGGCGTGAGTTCGTCGGGATTGACCGCCGCGAGCGCTTCGCGCAGCGGATCGGTCGCGGACTCCGGGTCGGTTGGCGCCGGCGGCAGAAAGAGGTCGTCCTGTCCGCCGCGCGCAAGGCTGCGGCGCTCGAGCGCTTCGAGGAAGCGCTTCGCCTGGCGGATGACGGGCTTCGGCACGCCGGCGAGCGCCGCGACCTGAATGCCGTAGCTGTCGCTCGTCGGGCCTTCCTTCACCTCGTGCAGGAACACGATCGTGTCCCGGTGCTCGACCGCGTCCAGATGCACGTTCGCCACCGTGCGGTGCTCGAGCGCAAGGCGCGTCAGCTCGAAGTAGTGCGTGGCGAAGAGCGTGAGCGGGCGGTTCTTCTCGACCAGGTGCTTCGCGATCGCCCACGCGAGCGCGAGGCCGTCGAAGGTCGAGGTGCCGCGGCCGACCTCGTCCATCAGGACGAGGCTCTGCGGCGTCGCGTTGTGCAGGATGTTCGCGCTCTCGGTCATCTCGACCATGAAGGTCGAGGCGCCGCCCGCGATGTCGTCGGACGCCCCGACGCGGGTGAAGATCTGGTCCACCGGCCCGATGCGCGCCGATTTTGCCGGCACGAAACTGCCGGCATGCGCCATGAGCACGATGAGCGCCACCTGCCGCATGTAGGTGGACTTGCCGCCCATGTTCGGCCCGGTGATGAGCAGAAGCTGGCGCAGGTGCGAGAGGCGGCAGTCGTTCGGGATGAAGCGCTCGTTCGCCGCTTCCAGGCGCGCCTCGACCACCGGGTGGCGCCCGGCCTCGATCTCGATGCGCGTCTCCGGCACGAATTCGGGCCGGCAGTAGCCGCGGCGGGCGGCGACCGCCTGCAGGCAGGCGAGAACGTCCACCTGCGCGACCGCGCGGGCGATGCGCTGGATCGCGGGGAGGTGCGAAATCAACGCCTCCAGCAGCGCCTCGTAGAGCGAGCGCTCCAGCGCCAGCGCGCGCTCGCGCGCCGAGAGCGCCCTGTCCTCGAACGCCTTGAGCTCCGGCGTGATATAGCGCTCGGCGTTCTTCAGCGTCTGGCGCCGGCGATAGTCTTCCGGAACGCGGGCCGCGTTCGCGCGGGTGACCTCGATGTAGTACCCGTGCACGCTGTTGTAGGCGACGCGCAGGTTGGCGATGCCGGTGCGGGCGCGCTCGCGCGCCTCCATCTCGGCGAGAAAGGCGCCGGCGGACGATTGCAGTGCGCGCAGCTCGTCGAGCTCGCTGGACCAGCCCGGCGCGATCACGCCGCCTTCGCGGACCTGCGCGGCGGGCTCCCGGGCGAGCGCGCGCTCGAGCAGCGCGACGCACTCGGCCGGCGCGGCGAGATCGGCGGCGAGCGCGGCGAGCAACCCCGCTTTTTCGGCCGGAAGCGCCGCGGCGAGGTCGGGCAGCCGCGCCAGGCTCGCGCGCAGGCCGGCGAGATCGCGCGGCCGTGCGGTCTTCAGCGCGATGCGCGCCGCGATGCGCTCGATGTCGGCGAAACGGCGCAGCACCGCCTGCACCGCCGGCGCCGCGGCCTCCAGCGCCGCGACGGCGGCGTGGCGTTCGGCGACCCGCGCGTGGTCGCGCAGCGGCTCGTGCAGCCAGCGCCGCAGCAGGCGGCTGCCCATCGCGGTCGCGCATTCGTCGAGAAGCGAGAACAGCGTCGGTGCGGTTTCGCCGCGCAACGTCTCGGTGATTTCGAGGTTGCGGCGGGTGGCCGCATCCATGCGCAGATACTCGCCGGGGCGCTCGGCGGTGACGGCGGCCACATGCGCGAGCGCCTGGCCCTGGGTCTTTCGCGCGTACTCGATCAGCGCGCCGCAGGCGCCGATCGCCGGCCGCAGGTCCTCGCAGCCGTAGCCGGCGAGCGAGGCGGCCCCCAGTTGCGCGAGCAGGCGGCGCCGGCCTGCCTCGTAGTCGAATTCCCAGGCCGGCAGCCGCGTGACGACCCAGCCCGCCAGCTCGAGGCCGTCGGCGGCGAGCACCTCGGCGGGGCCGATGCGGCGCAGCTCGTTCGCGAGCGCCTGCGGCGCGATTTCGGCCACCCGCAGCTCGCCGCTTGCGAGCGAAAGCCAGGCGAGACCGACGCAGGATTTCTCGGCGCACACCGCGAGCAGGACGTTGTCGCGCTTGTCCTCCAGCAGCTCGGGATCGGTCAGCGTGCCCGGCGTGACGATGCGCGTGACGCGCCGCTCGACCGGTCCCCGGGAGGCGGCCGGGTCGCCGATCTGTTCGCAGATGGCGACCGATTCGCCGAGGCGCACGAGCTTCGCCAGATACTGCTCGACCGAGTGCACCGGCACGCCGGCCATCGGAATCGGCCGGCCGGCGGACACGCCGCGCGTGGTGAGCGTGATGTCGAGCAGCCGCGCCGCCCGCTCGGCGTCGTCGTAGAACAGCTCGTAGAAGTCGCCCATCCGGTAAAAGAGCAGGATGTCCGGATGCTCGGCCTTGATGCGCAGGTACTGCTGCATCACGGGCGTGTGGGCCGCGAGCGCGTCGGCGGCGGGCGCTTCCTGCTTCATTTCCGGGGTCGCCGGCATTGTATTGCAATGCCTGCGCGAGGGAGCGGCCCTGCGCGATTTCGCGCGCGGCGGTAAGCTACCCGGAAAAACGCCCGCGCCCCGATGCCTCACTTATCCCGGAACGGCCCCCGGCAGGGGGCGATCAGCATCGAGCAGGAGGAGCTGCGCGGCATCGCGCGCACGGTGGCCGAGATCCACTGGCTGCTGCTGATCCTGGTGCTGCTCTACGTCGTCTTCGGCGAGGCCGAGAAGTACGTCGAGACGGCGGTCGTGGCGGCGCTGCTTTTCTACGCCGCCCTGGTGATGGCGTTTCGCTACGCGAACTTCTACCGCGAGGAGACGCGCTGGAAGATCGCGATCGAGACCTGGGGCATGATCGCCTTCATCACCTGGGTGCTGTACTTCACGGGAGGGCTCGAAAGCCCGCTGCTGAACCTGTACCTGCTGCCGGTCATCACCGCGGCGCTCACCCTCGGCAAGGTCACGACGCTGGTCGAGGTCGTGCTGATCGCCGCCTGCCAGATCTTCCTCGGCGGCAGCTTCTCGACGGACAAGCTTGCGTCGCTCGCCTTTCTCGGCGGCTTTGCGGCGCAGATCGCGCCGGTGCTGCTCGTCGCCTACATCGTGACCATGTTCTCGGCCGACATCCGCTACGGCCTGAACCGCGCCAAGCTCCTCTCCGAGACCGACGAGCTGACCGGACTGTTCAATACGCGCGGGTTCGCCATCGCCGCCGACCGCCTGTTCGGCCAGGCGGTGCGCTACGGTCGGCCGGCGAGCATCCTGATGATAGATTCCGACAATCTCAAGCAGGTCAACGACACCTACGGCCACGAGGTCGGCAACCGCCTGCTGCGGCACCTGACGCGCATCATCCAGGCCGAGCTGCGCTACACCGACGTGCCGGCGCGCTACGGCGGCGACGAGTTCGTGGTGCTGCTGCCCGAGACGCCGGAGAAGGGCGCGATCGAGGTCGCCGAGCGCATCCGCGACGCGGTCGCAGGGGCGCCGCTCGATGTCGAGGGCCGTCGCATCGCGTGCTCGGTGAGCATCGGCGTCGCCAGCTTTCCCGGCGACGGCCAGACGCTGGATGCGCTGATTACGCGTGCCGACCGCGCGATGTACCAGGCGAAGCAGCTCGGCCGCAACCGGGTCGAGAAATTCCGGCTCGCGGCGGCGTAGCCCTCAGGCGGCGAGCGCCGCGAGCAGCTGCGGGAACACCTTCGGCGTGGCCGCGACGATGTCGCCCCGCTCCAGGTAATCGGGCCCGCCGGCGAGGTCGCCGACGAGCCCGCCCGCTTCGCGCACGAGCAGCGCTCCGGCCGCCATGTCCCAGGGCGAAAGGCCCAGCTCCCAGAACCCGTCCATGCGCGCGCAGGCGACCCAGGCGAGGTCGAGCGCCGCCGCGCCCGCCCGGCGCACCCCGGCCGTGCCCGCCATCAGCGTGCGCAACTGGCGCAGGTACAGATCGAGCCGCGCCAGCTCCTTGAACGGAAATCCGGTGCCGATCAGCGCCTCGCGCAGGCGCGTGCAGCGCGAGACGCGGATGCGCCGATCGTCGAGGAAGGCGCCGCGGCCGCGCGAGGCGGTGAAAAGCTCGTTGCGCGACGGATCGTAGACGACGGCGTGAGCGGTGACGCCGCGGTGCTGCACCGCGATCGAGACGCAGTATTGCGGAAAGCCGTGGATGAAATTGGTCGTCCCGTCGAGCGGGTCAATCACCCAGCGATACTCGGCGTGCGCGCTCGGCAGCGCGCCGGACTCCTCGGCGAGGATGGCGTGGTCGGGATGGGCGCGGCGCACGATCTCGATGATCGCCGCCTCCGCGGCGCGGTCCACCTCGGTGACGAAATCGTTCGCCTGCTTGGCGCGCACCTCCAGCCCGCCGCGGTCGAGCGATGCGCGGTTGATGATGCCGCCTGCGCGCCGCGCCGCCTTCACCGCGATGTTGAGCAGCGGATGCATGGGGCGCGTATTCTAGTGCCGATGTCCGGCCACGACCTCCTGCAATCGTGCCGCGTCGTGCTCGTACGCCCGAGCCATCCGGGCAACATCGGCGCGGCGGCGCGCGCGATGCGCGTGATGGGACTCACCGACCTGCGGCTTGTTTCGCCGCGACGCTACCCGGCGCCCGAGGCGCGCTGGATGGCGGCGCACGCGGTCGAGGTGCTGGAACGCGCGCAGGTGCACGCCAGCCTCGCCGAGGCGCTCGCCGGCTGCGAAGCCGGGTTCGCGCTGTCGGCGCGGCCGCGCGAGTGGTCGCCGCAGGTGCTCGCGGTGCGGGAGGCGGCGCAGCTCGCGCTCGCCCGGGCGCAGTCCGGCCCGGTCGCGTTCGTTTTCGGACCCGAGGCGAGCGGCCTTGACCAGGCCGAGGTGTTCGCCTGCCAGTACTTGGTGCACATTCCGACGCACCGGCCACCGGGCGCGCTCAATCTCGGCTCGCTCAATCTCGCGCAGGCGGTGCAGGTGGTCGCCTACGAGCTATGCGTGGCGGCCGGGGGCACCGCGCCGCCGCCGCTTCACTCGGGACGGCTGGCGACGATCGAGGACCTGGAGGGCTTGTACGCTCATCTCGAGCGTGCCGCGGTGGCAAGCGGTTTTCTCGATCCGGAATCGAACTCGAAACTGCGCGAGCGCTGGCGCCGGCTCTTTTCGCGCGTCGCGCTCGAGCGCGAGGAGGTCAACATCCTGCGCGGGTTGCTCAACGCGCTGGAGAAGGCGCGGAAATAGTTGACCGCGCTAGTCGGAGAAACTAGCATCGTGTTCATGTGGAAGCGGATCCGGGAGGACATCGCCAGCGTGTTCGAGCGCGATCCGGCGGCGCGGTCGGCATGGGAGGTGCTCACCTGCTATCCGGGCCTGCATGCGGTGTGGATCCACATGCTCGCGCACTGGTGCTGGACGCACCGGCTCAAGTGGCTGGGCCGGTTCACGTCGCACCTGAGCCGCTGGCTGACCGGCATCGAGATCCATCCCGGTGCGAAGATCGGGCGGCGCGTGTTCATTGATCACGGCATGGGCGTGGTGATCGGCGAGACGGCCGAGGTCGGCGACGACTGCACCATCTATCAGGGCGTGACGCTCGGCGGAACGAGCCTGTATCGCGGCCGGAAGCGCCACCCGACGCTCGGCAACGGCGTGGTCGTGGGCGCCGGCGCCAAGATTCTGGGCGGCTTCACGGTCGGTGACCGGGCCAAGATCGGCTCGAACGCCGTGGTGGTGAAGGAAGTGCCGCCGGGGGCCACCGTGGTCGGCGTTCCGGGTCGCTTGGTCGAGGAGCCCGGCTCCGAGCCGCAGACGCCGCACTTCGCCGCCTACGGCGTGGTGCAGGGGCAGGAGGACCCCTACCTCAAGACCCTGCAATCGCTGGTGGATCATGCGCAGGAGCTCGAGCAGACCGTTTCGGCGCTGACCGAGAAAGTGAGGAAGCTGGAGCGCGCCCTCATCGAGAAAGGGGCGGATCCCTCCAAGCCAGGTGAGTTGCGAGCGATTAAGTAACTGATAAGTAAAAGAAAAGTTACTTGATCAAACTAGTCGGGCTTTTGCTATACTTGAGCGACGCAATCAGGTATAGGTAAAAGATCCCATGAGACTGACGACGAAGGGCCGTTTCGCGGTGACCGCGATGGTGGATCTGACCATGCGCGCGGAGCGCGGCCCGGTGACCCTTGCTGCGATCAGCGAGCGCCAGCACATTTCGCTTTCCTATCTGGAGCAGCTGTTCGGCAAGCTGCGCCGCGCGAAGCTGGTGAACAGCGTGCGCGGGCCCGGCGGCGGCTACTGCCTGGCGCGGCCGGCGGCGGCGATCCGGATCAGCGACATCATCGCGGCGGTGGACGAGCCGATGGACGCGACGCAGTGCGGCGGCAAGGAGAACTGCGACGACGACAAGCGCTGCATGACGCACGACCTGTGGGCGACGCTCAACGCCAAGATGCACGAATATCTGTCCTCGGTGTCCCTTGCCGACGTGGTGGCGCACCAGCAGGGCAAGCCGGTGGCGGTGATCCGCAACTTCCGGGACGAGCGCGCGGGATGCGAGGCGCGGCCGGGCGAGGCGGCCGGCGGCCGTGCGGAGAGGGTGGCGGCGTGAAGAGCGGACTGAAGTTTCCCATCTACCTCGACTACTCGGCGACGACGCCGGTGGATCCGCGCGTCGCCGAGAAGATGATCCCGTACCTCACCGAGCACTTCGGCAACCCGGCGAGCCGCTCGCATGCGTTCGGCTGGAAGGCCGAGGAGGCGGTCGAGGAGGCGCGCGCGCAGGTGGCGGCGCTGGTCAATTGCGATCCGAAGGAGCTGGTGTGGACGTCGGGCGCGACCGAGTCCATCAATCTCGCGCTCAAGGGCGCGGCCGAGTTCTACAAGACGAAGGGCAGGCACCTCGTCACGGTGAAGACCGAGCACAAGGCGACGCTCGACACCATGCGGGAGCTCGAGCGCCGCGGCTTCGAGGTCACCTACCTCGACGTGGACGGCGAGGGGCTGGTGGACCTCAACGCGCTGGAGGCGGCGCTGCGCAAGGACACGATCCTCGTCTCGGTGATGTACGTCAACAACGAGATCGGGGTGATCCAGGACATCCCGGCGATCGGCGAGATCTGCCGCCGGCGCGGGATCCTGTTCCACGTGGATGCGGCGCAGGCGACCGGCAAGGTGGACATAGACCTCGGCGCCCTCAAGGTGGATCTCATGTCGTTCTCGGCGCACAAAACCTACGGCCCGAAGGGCGTCGGGGCGCTTTTCATCCGGCGCAAGCCGCGGGTTCGCCTGGAGCCGCAGATCCACGGCGGCGGGCACGAGCGCGGCTTCCGCTCCGGGACCCTGCCGACGCACCAGATCGTCGGCATGGGCGAGGCGTTCCGCATCGCCAAGCTCGAAATGGGCGCCGAGCGCGAGCGCATCCGCGCGCTCAGCCGCAGGCTCCTGGAGGGCATCCGCGAGATCGAGGAGGTATACGTCAACGGCTCGCTGGAGCGGCGAGTGCCGCACAACCTCAACGTCAGTTTCAACTTCGTCGAGGGCGAGTCGCTGATCATGGCGGTCAAGGACATCGCGGTATCCTCGGGCTCGGCGTGCACGTCGGCGTCGCTGGAACCCTCCTACGTGCTGCGGGCGCTCGGGCGCTCGGACGAGCTGGCGCATTCCTCGATCCGCTTCACGCTCGGGCGCTTCACCACCGAGGAGGAGATCGAGTACACGGTGGCCCACCTCAAGACGAAGGTGGCCAAGCTTCGGGACATGTCGCCGCTCTGGGAGATGTACAAGGAGGGCGTGGACCTCAACTCCGTCCAGTGGGCGGCGCACTAGCCAACGCAAAGGAGCAGGAACATGGCGTACAGCAGCAAGGTCATTGATCACTACGAGAACCCGCGCAACGTCGGCTCGTTCGACAAGTCCGACCCGTCGGTCGGCACCGGCATGGTCGGAGCGCCCGCCTGCGGCGACGTGATGAAGCTGCAGATCAAGGTGAACGAGCAGGGCATCATCGAGGACGCGCGCTTCAAGACCTACGGTTGCGGTTCGGCGATCGCCTCCAGCTCGCTCGCCACCGAGTGGATGAAGGGCAAGACGCTGGAGGAGGCCGAGAAAATCCGCAATACGCAGATCGCCGAGGAGCTGGCGCTGCCGCCGGTGAAGATCCACTGCTCGATCCTCGCCGAGGACGCGATCAAGGCGGCGATCGCCGACTACCGGCGCAAGCACGGGCTCGCGCCGCAGAAGGACGCGTCCCGGGACGAACGCAAGGTTGCCTGACGATGGCGGTGACGCTCACCGAAAGCGCGGCGGCGCACGTCAAGAGCTTTCTCGCCCGGCGCGGCAAGGGCGTGGGGCTGCGCGTCGGCGTGCGCACCTCCGGCTGCTCGGGCATGGCCTATCGTCTGGAGTTCGCCGATGCGGTCAATCCCGACGATCTCGAATTCGAGAGCCACGGCGTGAAGGTGGTGGTGGACAGGAAGAGCCTGCCCTACCTGGAGGGCACCGAGCTCGATTACGCGCGCGAGGGCCTCAACGAGGGCTTCAAGTTCCGCAATCCGAACGTGAAGGACCAGTGCGGCTGCGGCGAGTCCTTCAACGTCTAGGCGGCTGAGCGCGGGCGCGCGCGGCCGCCGGCGTGGCCGGATGCGCGCGCGGCGCGGTGCGAGCCGTCGCGGCAAACGATGACCAACCATTTCGAGCTGTTCGGCTTGGCGCCGGCGTACGCGCTCGACACCGAGGCGCTGGAGCGCGCCTGGCGCGAGGTGCAGGCACGCGTGCACCCGGACCGCTACGCGCACGCCGGCGCGGCGGAGCGGCGGGCCTCGCTCGCCTGGTCGGCGCGCGCCAACGAGGCGTACCGGCTGCTGAAGGATCCGGTCGAGCGCGCGCGCTACCTTCTGGAACTGAACGGCGTGGATCCCCAGTTCGAGACCTGCACCGCGATGCCGGAGGCGTTCCTGCAGCGGCAGATGGAGCTGCGCGAGGCGCTGGCCGAGGCGCGCGCGGCGAGGGACGCGGCGCGCCTTGCGCAGCTTGAGCAGGAAGTCGCCGCGGCGATGCAGGCTCTCGAGGCCGACATCGCGCGCCGCATGGACGCCGAGCGCGACTACGCCGGCGCCGCGGGGCTGGTGCGCGAGCTGCAGTTCCTGCGCCGGCTCGCAGACGAGATCGACGCGGCCGCGGATTGCGAACAGGACGATCCCGATGGCGCTATTGCAGATCGCTGAGCCCGGCGCATCCCCGGCGCCGCACGAGCATCGCCGGGCGGTCGGCATTGACCTCGGCACCACTCATTCATTGGTCGCGACCGTGCGCAGCGGCGCGCCGACGGTGCTCGCCGACGAGCAGGGCCGGCCGCTGCTGCCCTCGATCGTGCGCTACCGCGCGGACGGCGCCGTGCAGGTGGGCTACGAGGCGCAGGCGCACCAGGCCGACGATCCGAAGAACACGATCGCGTCGGTCAAGCGCCTGATGGGCCGCGGGCTGAAGGACATCGTCTGGAGCGGCAACGCGCCCTACGACTTCGTGGACGCCCCCGGCATGGTGCAGCTTCGCACCGTCGCCGGCGTGAAGAGTCCGGTGGAGGTTTCGGCGGAGATCCTGCGCGTGCTGCGCCTTCGCGCCGAGCGCGCCCTCGGCGGGGAACTCGTCGGCGCGGTGGTGACGGTGCCGGCGTACTTCGACGACGCGCAGCGCCAGGCGACCAAGGACGCGGCGCGGCTCGCCGGCCTGGAGGTCCTGCGGCTGCTGAACGAACCGACCGCCGCCGCGGTGGCCTACGGGTTGGAGAACGCCGCCGAAGGCGTGTACGCGGTGTTCGACCTCGGCGGCGGCACCTTCGACATCTCGATCCTGCGACTGTCGCGCGGCGTGTTCGAGGTGCTCGCGACCAACGGCGACGCGGCCCTCGGCGGCGACGATTTCGACCAGCGCATCGCGCGCTGGGCGCTCGCCGAGGCCGGCCTGCCCGAACCCGGGGCGAGAGACGCGCGGCGCCTTGCGCTCGCCGCGCGCGCGGCGAAGGAGCGCCTCGCCGCCGAGACGGAGGCGCCGCTCGTCGCCGAGCTCACCGGCGGCCGCCGCGTGGAGATCGTCCTCACGCGCGAGACGTTCGAGACGATCACGGCCGATCTGGTGCAGAAGACGCTCGGTCCGGTCCGCCGCGCGCTGCGCGACGCCGGGCTCTCGCCCGGCGACGTGAAGGGTGTCGTCATGGTGGGCGGCGCGACCCGCATGCGCCACGTGCAGCGTGCGGTGGCCGGCTTCTTCGGCCGCGAGCCGCTCAACAACCTCGATCCCGACCAGGTGGTCGCGCTCGGCGCGGCCATGCAGGCGAACGTGCTCGCCGGCAACAGGCCGGCCGGCGAGGACTGGCTGCTCCTTGACGTGATTCCGCTTTCGCTCGGCATCGAGACGATGGGCGGGCTGGTCGAGCGCATCATCCCGCGCAATTCCGCGATCCCGACCGCGCGCGCGCAGGAGTTCACCACCTTCAAGGACGGGCAGACGGCGATGAGCATCCACGTGGTGCAGGGCGAGCGCGAGCTGGTGTCCGACTGTCGGTCGCTCGCGCGCTTCGAGCTGCGGGGGATTCCGCCGCTGCCCGCGGGCGCGGCGCGCGTGCGGGTCACCTTCCAGGTGGATGCCGACGGCCTGCTGTCGGTCTCGGCGCGCGAGAAGTCCAGCGGCATCGAGGCCTCGGTGGTGGTGAAGCCCTCCTACGGGCTTTCCGAGTCCGACATCGAACGGATGCTGCGCGATTCCATTGAGCATGCGCGCGAGGACATGGCGGCGCGCGCGCTCGCCGAGGCGCGCGTCGAGGCCGAGCGCATCGCGGCCGCGGTGCGCGGCGCGATCGCCGCCGACGGCGCGCTGCTGGAGCCCTCCGAGCGCGCCGAGCTGGAGCGGCTGCTCGCCGAGCTGGAGGCGGCCCTGTCGGCGGAGGACCCGCGCACGATCCGGCGTGCGATGGAGGCGCTCAACCGCGCCTCCGAACCGTTCGCCGCGCGGCGCATGAACGAGGCGGTGCGGCGTGCGCTCGCCGGGCGCAATCTCGCCAACCTGGACGTCTGATGCCGCGTCTGAAGGTGCTGCCGCATGCGACGATCTGTCCGCAGGGCGCCGAGATCGAGGCGCGCAGCGGCGAGACGATCTGCGACACGCTGCTCGCGCACGGCATCGAGATCGAGCACGCCTGCGAGAAGTCCTGCGCCTGCACCACCTGCCACGTCATCGTGCGCGAGGGCTACGAATCGCTCGAGCCGCCGGAGGAGCGCGAGGAGGACCTGCTCGACAAGGCCTGGGGGCTGGAGGCGACCTCGCGGCTGTCGTGCCAGGCGCGCGTGGCGGACGCCGATCTGGTGATCGAGATTCCGAAGTACACCATCAACTACGAACGCGAAGGGGGCGCGAAGAAATGAAGTGGACCGACTCGCGCGAGATCGCCCTTGCACTCGCGGAAAAGTATCCGGACCAGGACCCGAAGGCGGTCAACTTCGTGGACCTGTACCACTGGGTCCTGCAGCTGGAGGGCTTCGACGACGACCCGAAGCGCTGCGGCGAGCGCATCCTCGAGGCGATCCAGATGGCGTGGATCGAGGAGTGCGACTGACCCCGGCGCGGTCGGGGCCGCCGCGGGCGGTCATCCGCCTGGCAGGCGTGCGCGTTCATGAAGGGGTGTCATGAAAAAGGGTACGCTCCTGATCCTGGTGCTTGCCTGCGCCGCCCCGCCGGCCGCGGCGCAGATCTACCGCTGGACCGACGCGCAGGGCCGCGTGCATTTTTCCAATCAGACGCCGCCTCCAGGCGTCAATGCGGTCGTCGTGGATCCGAATGCGAAGGAAGTCCCGCCGCCGCCCCGGCCGGAGAGCGGGCCGGGCTGCTACACGCTCGCCTGCGAGCGCGAGCGATTCGAGGAGCGGGAGCGGCGCCGGGCGGAGGCCGAAAAGCGCGAGGCGGAGGAACGCGCGGCGCGCGCCGCGCGCGAGCCGAAGCCGCCGCGCGGACTCGCGTTCGCGAAGTACATCAGCATCCAGCGCGGCATGACCGTGGGCGAGGTGCTCGTGATCGCCGGCGAGCCCGATCTCGTCTCCGACCAGGGAATCGCGATCGCCGCGCCCGCGACCGTGCCGATGGGACGGCGGCACTCCGGTGCCGCGCGCGCCGGGCTGGCGCTGAAGACGTGGACGTATCTTCCGACCGCGGCCGACCCGTTCATCACCACCATCACGCTGGTGGGCGGGCGCGTCTCGGAGATCGAGCGCGTCAGGAAGTTCTGATCACTTCGCCCTGAGTCTTCCCCAGAGCTGGTCGAGCCGCGCGTAGCGGCCGCAGCCGCTTGTATAGAAGCGATAGCGCACCGGGTTCTTCTTGTAGTAGTCCTGGTGGTATTCCTCCGCCGGCCAGAAGCGGCTCGCCTTCACGATCGGCGTGAGGATCCTTTCGCCGAACGGTTTTTCCTTCTCCCACTTCGCCTTCGACGCCTCGGCGAGGCGCCGCTGCTCCTCGGTGAGCCAGTAGATGCCGGGTCGGTACTGCGAGCCGCTGTCGCAGAACTGCCGGTCGAGCGTCGTCGGGTCGTGGTTGAGCCAGAACACCTCGAGCAGCTTCTCGTAGCTCACCTTCGCGGGGTCGTAGACCACCTCGACCGCCTCGGTGTGGCCGGTGACTCCGGCGCTGACCTGTTCGTAGGTGGGGTTCTCCGTGCGCCCGTCGGTATAGCCGGACACGACCGAGAGCACGCCGGGCACCTTCTCGAACGCCTCCTCCATGCACCAGAAGCAGCCGCCGGCGAAGATCGCCCTGGCCGGGGTCTGCGCCGGCGCCGGGCCGGACAGCGCGAGCAGGCTGGCGAGGATGAGCAGCGCACGCATGGGGGCTGTTCCGGCTGCCGCAAACCGCTCGCGGCGCTACTCGATTTTCGCCTTGGCGCGCATCTCGCGCACCAGGTTCTCCACCTTCAGCTGCATCAGCCGCTGCTCGATCTGCGGCCGCACCTGCGCGAGCGGCGGAAAGTTGACCGGGCGAACATCGTCGAGCCGGATGATGTGGAACCCGAAGCGCGTGCGCACTGGCGCGCTCGTCGTCGTCCCCTTCTCCAGCTTGACCATGGCGTTGGCGAACTCCTTATCGAAAGTCGCCGGGACGTTCCAGTCGAGGTCGCCGCCGCGGCTGCGCGTGCCTTCGTCCATCGAGTGCTTGGCCGCCAGATCCTCGAACTTCGCGCCGCCGCGAAGTTCGGCGAGCACTTTCTTCGCCTCGTCCTCGCTCGCGACGAGGATGTGCCGCGCGCGGTACTCCGTGGTCCCGGTTTGCTGCTTGGCGCGCTCGTATTCCTTCTGCACCTCGGCATCGGTCACCGGGTGCTGGCGCACCCAGTCGCGCAGGTACGCCTGCACGATCACGCTCTGGCGCACGAATTCCAGCTCCTGCTGCACCTCCGGGCGCTTGGCGAATCCGGTGCGGTTCGCTTCCTGCATGATGATCTCGCGGTTGATCAGCTCCTCGCGGATCATCGCGCGCAGCTGCTCGCTGTCGGCGGCGCCCTGCTGGATGCGCTGCTGCGCGATCATGTCGGCGCGCTGGCGCGGAATGGCGACGCCGTTCACGGTCGCGAGCGGCCCGGAGGGCGCCGGCTTCGCCGCCTCCTTGGTCGGCAGCGCCGGCGGCTTCGCCGGCGCCTGCGCGGCGGCGAACGGAGTGCCCGCCGCCAGCACGGCGAGGGTGATCAGTCTTTTCATGGCGGTTCCTGTGTTTGGCGCGATGCGTGATTATGCGTCAGTTTTGCGCGTCACGCGTTCGCGCCGGGTTCGCCCGGCGCGAGGGCGCGGAGCGCGAGCGCATGGATCGGATTGCGCATCAGGTCGCCGAGCGCCGCGTACACCATGCGATGGCGCTCGACGGGCGCCTTGCCGGCGAACGCCGCGGCGACGATGGTGAGACGCCAGTGGGTGTTGCCGCCGGGCGCGGCGCCCGCATGGCCGGCGTGGCGCGCGCTTTCGTCCTCCAGCTCCAGCCGCTCGGGGGCGAGCGCCGCGAGGCGCCGCTCGATCTCGGCGCGCACGCTCACGGCTCGCCCTTGCGCTCGGGCGCCTCGCCGAGGTAGCGCCCGATCACCAGCGCCTGCCCGAGAACGAACAGCAGCATCAGCCCGACGCCGCCGAAAAGCTTGAACTGCACCCAGACCGCCTCGCTGAAGTTGTAGGCGACCAGCAAGTTCACCGCACCCATCAGGGCGAAGAACGCGACCCAGCTCCAGTTGAGCCTTTCCCACACCGGCTCCGGCAGGCGGAGCTCCTTCGACATCAAGGCGCGGATCAGGTTGCGGTCGAACGCGGCGGCCGAGACCGCGAGCACGGCGGCGAACAGCCAGTAGAGCACGGTCGGCTTCCACATGATGAACAGCCGTTCCCTGAGCGCGAGCGTCAGCCCGCCGAACACGAGGATGATCCCGAGGCTCGCCCACAGCATCGGCTCGACGCGGCGCCGGCGCAGCCGCAGCCACGCGACCTGGGCGACGGTGGCGGCGATCGCCGCCGCGGTGGCCGCAAAGATGTCGCTGACCCAGTACATCGCGAAAAAGCAAAGGACCGGGAACAGGTCGAAGAGGAACTTCATCGGAGCAGGCCGCGCTTGCGGTGCCAGTCGAGGATGGACTCGCGCGGATACTCGCGGAAATGCTTCTCGCGCGGGCCCTTCGGCACGAGCACCCAGGAGGCCCGCGAGCCGAGGAAGATGTGCTGGCGCTCGGGCGGCGCCGGCAGCTTCGAGTCTATCGCCGAGGCGAACGGGTAGACCCACTCTGGCCAGCGTGGGTCCCACACCCACAGCGCCGAACCGCAGCGCCGGCAGAAGTGGCGCCGTCCGGGCGAGCGCGTGCGCGCGCGCGGCGACAGATGCGCCCGGTACACGGCGACGTTCGCCTTGCCGGTCACCCGGAGCGAGTCCGCGTCGCCCATGATGTTGATGGCGGCGCCGCTCCCGCCCGCCGTCTTGCGGCAGATCGAGCAATAGCAGTGCATGTACGGCACCGGGGTATGCGAGCGCACGGTGAAGCGCACCGCCTTGCAATGGCAGGAGCCTTTCAGCAGCATGCGCCTATTATCCTGCAAACGCGCGACCGGAAAGGAGGACCGATGGCACTGGTGAAACTGATCGAGCACGCGGACGCCCCGCCGGCGGTGCGCGCCGTGTACGAGGACATCATGCGCACGCGCGGGACCGACCGCGTGAACAATTTCTGGAAGGCGCTGGCCAACGACCCGGCGCTGCTGGAGCGCACGTGGGCGCAGGTGAAGCAGGTGATGGCGCCGGGGGCGCTGGATCCTCTGGTGAAGGAGATGGTGTACGTGGCGGTGAGCGCCACGAACGGTTGCGAATACTGCACCCATTCACATGCGGCGGCGGCGCGCGCCAAGGGCATGACCGAGGCGATGTTCCTGGAGCTGATGGCGGTGGTCGCACTCGCCAACGCCACCAACCGGCTCGCCAACGGTCTTCGTGTGCCGGTGGACCCGCAGTTCCTCTGAGTGCGGTCGGAGTGCACTTCGGACGGAGTATCATCAACAACACAACGTTGCGGCAGGGGGAAGGCGACATGCGCAACCGGAGCTGGGTCGCGGGGCTCGCCGCCGCGGTGCTGGCGGCGGGTTTCGCTGTCGGTGCACGAGCGCAAGACGACCCGCAGCCGCCGCCCGCCGGACCCTCCGGTCCGGAGCGCGTGATTCAGGGGATCGGCGAGGCGCTGCGTGGCGTGTTCCGGGCGATCTTCGGAACCGCCGAAGGCGAGCTTGGGGCGCCGGAGAGCAAGCCCGCGCCCGAGGCTCCGGCGGCGCCACAGGCGCCGGCGTCTCAGGCACCGGCGCCGGGTGAACCGGTCGCGGTGACGCCGGCGGCCCAGGCGGCGCCGCAGAGCCTGCACAGCGCGATCGCCCAAGGCGACGACGCCGCGGCGCTGAAGCTCATCGAACAGGGCGTGGATGTCGAGGCGAAGGATCCCGCTACCGGCGCTTCGGCGCTGCACTACGCGGTCATGAAGGACAAGATCGCCTTGGTCGGCCTGCTGCTTGCGCGCGGCGCGGACGTCAACAGCCGCACCAAGAGCGGCACGACCCCGCTGCACACCGCGGTGCTCTATGGGAGAGTGGAGATCGCCGAGCTGCTGATCAGGAAGGGAGCGGACATCCACGCCCGAAGCGCGAGCGGCGCGACACCCCTGTCGATCGCGGAGGCCGCGAATCTCAAGCCGATGGCGCGCATGCTGCGCCGGCACGGTGCAAGGTAGCGGCGGGGCAGCGCGGTTTCGCGACCGTCAGTCCGCTGTGCGCGGGGCAAGCTCGATCAGCGGGCCGCCGGCGCCGGGCACGAGGAAACGCTTCCAGGTCCAGTCTCCGGCGCGCACCTCGACGAGCCAGTAGCAGCGGCCGCCGATGTGCCGCGGCGCGCCGAGGTGCAGCACGTACTGCACCCGCTTGTTCTCGCGCGACATGCCTTCGGCCCACGCTTCGGTCTCGGGCAGGTACTTGACCCGCGCGACCAGCCGCCGGTAGGGGGCCGCGCCTTCCTCCGGCACGTCGCAGGCGGCCGCGGGCGGCGCGGCGGCCGCCGCGAGCGCGCTCAGTCCGAGAGCGATTCGGCGACGGCGCGGCATGCGGCGATGCTGCGCAGATGCGAGTCCCGCATGCGCTGGAACACCGCCCGCGCCTCCTCGTCCAGTCGCGGCAGCGCCTCCTCGAAGCGCTTGACCGCCCAGCCCAGGCCGCGCATGAGGAATTCGATCCGCGCGCGCCGGCCCTTGACCGCGACCGCCTTGGCGTAGAACTCGCCGGTGGCGTGGCTGTGCGGCACGCCCTCGCGGTCGAGCAGCTTGCCGATCAGCGCGCAGTTGTGCGCCTCGTCGGCCTGCACGCGACGCAGCGTGTTCCACGCCACGCCCCTGCGGTCGTGCTCGTCCATGAAGACGACGAGCGCTCTTGCCCCCGCGCGCTCGGCCTCGAGCATGCGGTTGAGGAAATCCGCGAGTTCCGTTTTAGTGAAGGCGGACGTACTCGTACTCCACCGGCTGGTTGTTGATCCCCCGCTCGGGCGGCGCGATCCAGGCGGCCATCTTGCCGGGTTCGGTGACGCGCTGCATCAGGCTGTGCACGAACGCCCGGTCCGCGGGCGACGGAATCCAATCGTGCAGGCGCCGCTCGTACTCCTCGCGCGGAATCAGGTTGCCCCTCGGATCCACCGGGTGGCCGGCCCAGGCGCCGATCGCGCGGCGGAAGCGCGAGGACGGAAGCGTCAACTGCAGCTCCGGATGGCCGGCGCGCTCGATCAGGCGGTTCCAGCGCTTTAGGCCGATCTCGCAGTCCTTGAGATAGGACTCGCGCATCACCTCGTTGAGGGCGTTGAGCGCAGGAACCTCCTGCTCGCCTTCGGGGGTGGCAAGCCGCATGGTCGCGCCGCGCAGCACGTGGTCCTCGTACTGGCTCTCGTCCGGTCGGCCCTTCATGCCGCTGGCGAAGTTCACGGCGGCGTTCGACGAGATCTCGGAGCCGAAGAGATCGAGCGACGAGGAGCACCAGAAGTTGAGGTATTTCTGCACCAGCGGCAGGTCCACCGCGCCCGCGGCGCGGATGCGCGCCGGGTCGTCGGTGCCGAGTTCCTTCATCACCTCCAGCGTGCGCCGGATGACGCGGCCGATCCCGGTCTCGCCGACGAACATGTGGTGCGCTTCCTCGGTGAGCATGAAGCGGCAAGTGCGCGACAGCGGATCGAAGGCGCTTTCGGCGAGGCTCTTCAGCTGGTACTTGCCGTCGCGGTCGGTGAAGTAGGTGAAGCAGTAGAACGACAGCCAGTCGGAGATCGGCTCGTTGAAGGTGGTGAGGATGCGCGGCTTGTCGGCGTCGCCCGAATGGCGCGCGAGCAGCTCCTCGGCCTCCTCGCGCCCGTCGCGGCCGAAGTAG
>Ga0073934_10001836_pt1 | contig 47976 bp, 49 predicted proteins | sample LarsenN4metaG_FD_76834 | JGI IMG/M metagenome (GOLD analysis project Ga0073934, IMG submission 76834) | Hot spring sediment bacterial and archeal communities from British Columbia, Canada, to study Microbial Dark Matter (Phase II) - Larsen... ...
CAGCAGTAGCATCTACTTGCCTACCTCAACAGTAACATAGTGCACTTCGGTGATGCCTTCTATAACTGTCGCAACACCAAAGTTCACTTTATCATTATCCTCCCACATAAGCACACGGGCTCCCTCTGTCCTGGCAAATTTGTCTAGGAAACCATTGATAGCAGATTCTACACTTTCAAAATCCCCTTCTATATCATAACTTACCTGCTGCTCCTGGAATGTCAAGGGAACATTTATGGTCGTAGGTTTCACAACAGAAAGTTTCCTGTCTTCGAATAATTTCATCATGTTGGCTATCTTTGTCTCTCTATCTAGTATTATTGGAGTAGGAGTACCCGGAGTGGTAACTCCAGAAAGTTTCGCCAAATAAGCCTTGAAAGCCTCTTCAACATTCTGCCCAAGGCCAACATAATATTCACCGGTAAATGCAGCTCCAACAGCAGCTACTGTGCCTAACTGCGTAACTACACCTCCAGCACCAGCTGTGTATACAGGCATAAAGTAAACATCATGTGTTCCAATTCTGTAGATTATATTATCACCTATCCTCGGGTTTCTAAGAAGCGTCTTCAGTTGTGCAAAGTCAGGATCTCTATCAAGCGCTTCTTTCACTGCAGTGGGTCCAAGTAGTTTGGTCTCAGACTCTAATGGCACCTCATAGAATATCATCTCGCCATTATACGGATAATCATTTCTTACCACCATGTAACCTGCAAGATTTCTGCCAGCGGCACCACGTAACTCCAGTGATAGCAAGCCAAGATACTCAGTTTTGTCAAAGCCTGGCGGTTTTGCGAAAATGTAGTACGGAGAGAGCTCTACAGGGATCTCAAAGAATTCTCTCGCGCCTATGAATGTTGATACATCAGTAACATGGTAAAAGTTGTACATACTAGTCTTCCACCAGAGCATCTCTTCAGGATATCTAAGCTGACCTTGCAACCATGAAGGAATCTCCTTTGTTATCTGCTCTTTATAAGAATCCTCGAACATGCTAGTGAAAAAGTCATCTCCCGTAATGATGATGGTGGGATTTCCATTGAATGTATCGATCAAAGCATATCCTACCAATCTATACATTGGATTATTTGCACTCCAGGGAACATGTGAAGTATCAAACCTAACAATGAGAGGCATGAGCCAGTAAGTGTTGGAACCATCCGTTACGGGTAGAACATCAACATTTCTGTTGCCAAAATGATACTCAAAATATGGATAAAGTAGCGACATCCTCTCATGTATGTCCTTGTATCTAACTATGTGTATTGCTCGATCGGGATAGGAGAGCAAGAAGTTGGGTTCGAATATCCAACTTACAGGAGGATTTACGGTTATGCCTCCATTTCCATTATAGAAGAATCCTCCCAGCTCATCACTAACATCTCTGTCTACAGGAAACGCTGACCATACTTCGCTCAACAATCCTCCTTCCCCATAGTAGATTCGGCGTTGCTGGAAGAATCTATCACTATTTTCTATATCACCATCATGAGCGTTAAGCATGAGGAAACCATTTGGCACATGAGTATACACCAGGTGCTGAGCATACCATCTGTTCTCTGCTGTAACACTGGATGGAAGAATTGGTTTCATTGCTGCACTCCAGTAAAGTGTATTGTTGAATCGGATTACGTCAGAGTCTTGGAAATCAACATATGGTATCAAACCAATTTCTGGCTTCAGTTTTGTGAATGCTGCATTCCAGTCCCATAGCCGTATTTTAGTTAGCACGTCTTGATTATTAGCCACCACATCCTTGATGCCGCTCTGTTGTGTAGAGGACAATTGCACATCATAGTTTATTTCTTTGACTTCATCAAGTTCAGCAAAGTGTCTGTTAACAGCTATCTGTTGCGCTGTATATGGACCTAAATACTCTATCTTTCTTGCATCTGCGATACTATTATTCACAGCCATAATGGAGCCAATAACTACTGCTATTGATACCAATGTTAACAACCGTATGTACACATTTCTCTTAGATGGTAAGATTATGATCCTGGATCTTCTACGGTCTATTATGGCCCATGCCATGAAGGCAGCTCCAAGCAAGGCAGTACCAACAATAGCATACTTTGTGTTATAGTCAATGTTGTAATTGAAGAACATATTGAACGATGACCAGAAGAGTCCTGCACCTATTATCAATTCAATTACGGATATGTAGAAGAGGAACTTTGGTCTGCCCTCCGCAGAATCCGTAAAATAACTTGATGCTATATGAATAAGGTTTCGCACACCAACATATAACATCAATCTTATTCCAATTGCTCCCAGAAGTGGTGGTATTAACAATGTAAGAGAAGGTATCATAGGTATCACGAGTTCCTTGGCAATAGTGGGATCTGGAGATGTTATGAATGGCAGATAGAATACATTTGAAATAGATTCTAATCCCATATCGTTTCCATCAAGCACATAAAGTGCGGATATACCAAAGATCAGATTAGTGAACAGAGGAGCAAATAGCAGAACCTTCGTTACCTGCCATATGGCAAAATTAGCATTGCTGAGTTTAAAATCATGATATTTCACACGAGTTTGTGATGCTTCAAAAGCATCACGTTTTAGATAAGAAAAACCTAATGCAAAAACCCACCAGATCATGGATTCACGCTTCCTTGCATCCACTCTGATTAGAGCTATTGCAGATAGTATGAGCCCGGAGAATATACCATAGTTCAGCGGTTTGGTGAAAAGTTGACTGAACTCATTCATATTCATCAGAATATTGATAGATTGGTTGCTGACTATGCCGAAGATGATTATCCCTATGAGCGCAAAGAGACCGAGTCTAATGTATCTACCAATATCTTGCTTTGGTTTATCTTCTGAGTAAGAGCTCCACAATGCAGGGCATATGTGCAATAATGCTCCATTAATATTTTTACAATACGGTTAGATGTCTGCCAAGCCCTTGCATATAAGATATACAGCAGCATACGTTGGCATTTTCACTATTTGATCCTTGAATGGTCCAAAGGAGTTTTCCTTCAGGCGGAATTTCGGTGAATATCTTACATACACATCGATTTCTTCGTCACTGAGAACACATGCATGCACAAAAGGATCAAAGTCGTCCAGATCTTTACATATTGCCTTAGCAAGTCCGCTCTTGCTGTTCAGCGTTCCCTGCAACCTGAAAACCCTGTGAATATCCATGGTAACCTTTGGGTCCACATATGCTCCCATCTCCCTAGCAATACGAGTTAAATCTTCCCTGAACTGTGCGTAGCCTTTCTTCAGTATATTTTTAACCGTTCTAGACTTTTCCTCGTCATTCTTCATCAGTTTCTTAGCTACCCTCCCTCTCCAGCCAAGATCATTGGTGGTAGGAAATTTTGGTATCACATCCTTCACAGACTGTATGTTCTTTCGTATACCAAATGCTTCTGGCATGAGATGGTTACCCATCACATAGTCAGCTATATCTGCCCTGCCTGGAGAGTCTAAAACCTCAAATTCCTTGCTGTAAATATGCAGGTGAAAACCATGATTTCCTGAAAAATAGATTTTGATCTCATTCTGTTGTATGCCAAGATCTTCCTGCAATAACCACACAAGTTTCTTCACTTCCTTCTTACCAGCATCAATACAGTTGTCACACGCCAAAGATATCTTTTCAACCCTTATACTATTGCATTTATCACAGTTCTGTTTTATCGTCATTATATTCCTGCAATCATTGCATATCCATGCCTCATGGCTCTTCATACACGGTAATGCTAGCTCATCAGCATCTATGTCAAATATTAGATCAGCGCCTTTGAAGATCTTTTCTTGTATAGGCGCAGTTGGATTTGCGTAATAGGCGCAAGAGCAGTAAACATCCGATGGAATGTCTTTGAGCAGAAGCGCATTGAGCTCGCCCCTGTCCTTGAAGGAAAGATGCCTGATCATACCATCATTGAATTGCATATAACCAAATTCTCTTTCTTCAATGCGCAATGGGGTTTCAACATAATCCGCATGCTTGAAGTAAAATCCTCTGAACGCTTGTTTAACCAGATTCAGGCTTTGTTCCTTCACTTTTCATCCTTCTCCTTCCAAACTGCACAGGATTAATTATTCCATCACACTCCTCTGTTTTGTAGCAATTGTTGTCACTCACAACTTTCTCGCATGATGGGCATGTATATTTTGTACCACTGCCTCTCATACCTGCCAGATGCTCTACCTGATATCGTGTGACCCTTTCATTGTAATCGGGCGCAGATTCAAAGAATGCACATACTTCATCAACAGATTTGCCTACCGATAGCATGTAAGTTGCAAGAAGGAATCTTGCTGAATGAGGAGGATTCTCTCCCTTCGACAATACTTGCAAGATATGCTGAATGCATGGAGGGTATTTGGTTGCAACAAAATATCTCCTGAATTCTGAATGCTTCACAACCTTGCTTCTCAACTCATCAACCTTCACCTTTATTGTTTGGGGCAGCTGCCTAACTTCCATCTTGTTTACCTTATCATAAATATACAGCGTTAGTTCATCACGTATCAGCCTGACAGTTTCGTCAGGATCCAAGTATACATATCCCTTGCTAACTATCCTGTTTACCAACTTCCAGTGTTCATCATGGAAGTATGAAGCACGTTTCAGATAATCCGCAACCTTAACCTTGAACCTTCCATTCTCCTGCATCACATCTATAGAAAACAGATCGCTAAAGATCCTCCTTAAAACTGCTCGCATAGATTCTTCCCTCTCCTCCTTCAGATCCTTTTCGAGGAACATTTCAGTCCTCCTTGCTTCACCCAGGGCATATTTCCTGCTCACACTTCTAATGCCTAATGCACGGACTATTATCAGAGCAATCAGGAAGGAGACTATTTCGGTATCATGATCCTCTAATTCCTTGAAGATATTGCCATCCAGAGCAGTAATTACTCGCTGATACGCCCTCTCAATTATGCGCTTCTTCGAAGGATCCTCAAACTCGTCAAGACTATAATCAAGCTCCTTCAGGTACTGACCAGCCTCTGTAAGAAAGGGGTATTTTGCAATGTCTTGCTTGCCAAACTGTATGTTGCTCAAATGTGCTATGAATATGTGTTCTGCAATAAAAGTTTGTTTGGTTATGGTTAAATCGATCCATCTTTCAGTTTAGGGTATGAAAATTGGTTTGCATGTATCTATATCAGGCTCTATTGATAAAGCGGTTGACAACGCTTTAGCATTAAAATGTACAGCATTTCAAATCTTTACCAGAAACCCGAGAGGATGGGCATCGAAGAATCTTACACATGAGGATATTGGTAACTTCAAGAAGAAGCTTCTTGCAAGTAAGATTGAGAGAGATGCCGTTTGTGCTCATATGCCTTATCTTCCAAACCTATCTTCGTCCAAGAAAGACCTTTACAAAAAATCACTCTCTACTTTCATCAATGAGGTCAAGAGGTGCGCAATGCTTGGAATACCATACCTTGTAATCCATCTGGGCAGCCATCTGGGCGCTGGTGTTCAGGTAGGTATAAAGAATCTTGCAAACGCGTGCAACACTGCAGCATCTAAAGCTGATAGTGATGTAATGATACTGCTGGAAAATATGGCTGGGCAGAAGAACAGTGTAGGTTCACGTTTTGAGGAATTAAAACAGATCTTGGATCTGCTGGAACCTAGGAAGAGGTTTGGTGTATGTTTCGATACCTGTCACGCCTTTGCCGCCGGTTATGATCTGAGGAGCAAGGATGCAGTAGAGGATACTATTGCTGCCTTTGATAAACATGTTGGGATGAAGGAATTGCGAATAGTGCATCTTAATGATTCAAAGGGAGATATCAATTGTAATCGTGATAGACATGAACATATTGGCATGGGCTACATCGGAGAGAAGGGTTTCAGAGCATTCCTATCAAATAGTGAAATTAAGAAGAGAGCGTTGATACTTGAAACACCGGTAGATAATAGAAGGGATGATGCTGGGAATTTGAGGAAGGTAAGAGAGCTAGCTTCCTAGTATAGAACTATCTGTAACTCTATCCTTATACTTCTCCCATATATGGGGTATGTATCTTTTCACAAGTGTCACAACTTCTTCATCAAGCATAGCAGTTACTCTGCCTTCTTGGTACTGTTTGATAACTTCATCCTGAATCTGCTTCAATGCCGGTTCATCTTTGCTTATCTTTTCATCTCCATTGAGTCTGAAGAAAGAGTTTATCCAAAACGCAATTCCTGCAAGTCCAGAATGCTCTGAAACCATAACTCTTGGAGGAAGATCAAGCAGTTCTTCAGTATCAAACGGCAGATACATCTCAATATTCTTCAGCAAACCATCTGCATGTATCCCTGCCCTTGTAACATTAAAGTTCTTTCCAATGATTGGATAGTAATGAGGCAGTTTGTAACTCAACTCCTTCTCATAGTATTTGGTTATGTATCTTAACACTCTGGTATTCATGCCATCAAATGTTCCCTTGATCATAGAATAAACAAAGATCATTGCCTCCAGTGGAATATTACCGGCTCTCTCCCCTATGCCCAACAATGTGCAATTGTTCAGCGCAGAGCCATAGAGCCATGCCGCTGTTGCATTTGCCACACCTAAATGGAAATCATTCTGTCCGTGAAACTCGAGCCATTCTGATGGCACACCAAGTGCTTTGTTGAGCAGCCAGAACAATTTTGGAATACCTCTTGGCAATGCAGCTTCAGGCCATGGTAAACCAACGCCTAATGTATCTGGACATCTTATCTTTACGGGCAAGCGATATTTTTCAGCAAGTTTCATAGCCTTCCTTATCAGTGGCACCACCGTACCAAAGATATCGGCTCTGGTAACATCCTCTATATGCAGTCTAACAGCTATTCCGCTCTTCAACGCCTCTTCAGTGATATCCAGATAATTCTGTACCACTTCCGATCTGCTCTTACCCGTGAATTTATAGAAGATATGATAATCACTTATAGATGCAAGTATACCTGTTTCTTCCAATTTCAATTCTTTAACATACTGAAGGTCACCTTTAGTTGCCCTTATCCATCCAGTTATCCTAGGAAACTCATATCCTAGGTCTCTACACTTCTTTATCGCTTCCCTGTCCTTATTTGTATATGGGAAGAATTCTGTATAGTTTATCTTGCCATTCTTACCCCCCAGATCATGCAACAATTTGAATAGATTTGTCATCTGCTCCACAGAATAGGGCTCCCTTGACTGCTGCCCATCCCTGAAAGTAGTGTCAGAGAGCCACAGTTTTGCTGGAATATTCGTGTTAACTACAACACCATCAAATACGGCCTTTGGGGCACCCTTGAACGGAAACATCTCCTTGTATAACTTGGGTTCCCTGACATCCACAACTTCATAATCGGGGAGATCTATTGCTTCGTTCTTGACAAACTCAAGAAACTTTTTCCTCTCCTCAAAATCTAAACTTCCCATTATCTTTTGCAAGTGTCTCTCCATTCGCTGTATTAATAAATTTAACTCTCGAGATTTTTTGCAGAAATATTTTTAGATACCGCATAAAGTATCTAAAAATTGATTCAAACATTTCATTTGTTGTAATAAGTGCAGGTTGAGCTGCGTTTAGCATACATTGTATGACAAATGAATTTAATAGCCCACCACATGCAGTAAGCAAGCATGAATTACGATGATGTAATAAAACTCGCACTGGAGAGAGGTTTTTACTTTCCGAGTTGTGAGATTTATCCAGACGCACAGGCAGGTTTCTGGGAATATGGCCCGTTAGGAGTATCGTTCAAGAATAAGTTTGTTCAATTGTGGAGAAGGGAACTGGTTAGAAGGGATGGAATGCTTGAAATTGACGGTTCGCAGATAATGAGCAAGAACGTTTTTGTTGCCTCCGGTCATCTTAACAGTTTTAACGATCCAATTGTAAAGTGCACTAAATGCGGCTTGATACTTAGAGCAGATAGGTTTGTCGCAGAGAAGATTGGGGAGAATGTTCCAGAACGTATGAGCGATGCTGATATCGATGTGTTGATTGAAAAACATGGTTTGAAGTGTAACAAGTGTAAGGGTGATCTTGGGAAGGTGAGCAGGTTTAACATGATGTTTAAAGTGTTAATAGGGCCTAATGCTGAAGAAGCATATCTTAGACCAGAGACCTGTCAAACAATATTTGTTGACTTCCCAAGGATATTCAAGGTAATGCGTGGCAAGTTACCAGTAGGAATTGCTCAGGTTGGCAAGAGTTTCAGGAACGAAATAGCACCAAGACAGAGTTTGTTGCGCTTAAGGGAATTTTATCAGGCTGAGATAGAAGTTTTCTGCAATCCAAGAAGGCTGAATGAGTCTGATAAGTTTGAGGAAGTGAAAAATACTGTATTAAGAATATACGATGGAACCTCCATTCAAGAGTTAACTTGCGAGCAGGCAGTTAGCAATGGTATTTTACCAAATAAATTGATTGCATACTATCTTGCCTTGCTAAATGAATTTTATGCTAAAACTGGCATAGATATGAAGAGAACCAGGTTCAGAAAACTATCGGATGATGAAAAAGCATTCTATGCCAGCGTTGCATTTGATTTTGAGGTTGAAACGGCTGTTGGATGGCTTGAACTTGTTGCATGCAACTATCGATCTGATTACGATCTTGGTGGGCATGCAAAGGTTAGCAAGCAGAACATGGAGGTGCTGGATGTTGATGGCAAGGTCTTGCCTCATATCTTTGAACTTTCCATGGGTATAGATAGGAGCCTGTATTGCATATTGGAGCATTCATTGGTTGAAGATAAGGCAAATGATAGATTGCTATTGAAACTGAAACCTTACCTTGCACCCATCGAAGCTGGGATATTTCCACTTGTCACTAAAGACGGTCTCGATACCAAAGCCTTGCAGATATTTTCAAGCATAAAGAAGAATTTCGATGCTATATACGATGAATCTGGCTCAATTGGAAGGAGGTATAGAAGACTGGATGAAAGCGGTGTTCCCTTTGGGGTTACTGTCGATAGGCAAACACTTGCAGATGATACAGTTACAATAAGGGAAAGAGACAGCATGCAACAGATTCGTATCAAATCTGATGCAATTGCCGATTATTTGGAAAAGGCAAGAAAAATAGAGTAGACCTAAACAAAATTATAACGTTCCGTTGACAGATATAGAAATGCATCATGAATATGATAGATTAAATTTCATGCATATGGTCCAAGAAATCTTGGGCATTCTTGACTATACAGTAAATTTTGAAAGAATAACCAAGGCCCAGGTTGACGCTGAGGATGGAAACAGGGAAATGGTGGGAATCTGCTTTGATAGTAATGATAGGACAGCTTCAATTTATCATACAAGGGATTTAACTTCCGAAGATATTGTTCACGAACTCGTGCATCTAGCCCATCCTGCCTTCACAGAGCAAGAGGTCAGGATTACCACTGCTGACTTGATGGTGAAATTGCAGCCTGATCATGTACAATCTATGCCGCATACTTTAGATAATTTGTAAGATAACTTCTATACGCTGTCAACGCATCCTCGCTCATTATAATTGGTAGATCAACTGTCTTCAGACCATATCCTTCCAGATATGCTTTTGGTACAGCTCCTCCGCTCACTGCAAGTATCCTTAATATCAGCATCCTATACCTATGTTTCTTGCATATTCTGTCAAGAACATCATATGCCAGATCAAATGTTGAACTTGCATCGATTACCTCAACGATAGTTCTATCCTTCGTTCTATAGCAGTCAACACTTCTGTTAAGTTCAGGTATCATTACATTTGCCCTGAAGCCAAACTCGGTGCAGATAAGTCCGATGATGAATTCTCTGTCTGTTAATTCTCCAGAGTTAATGTCTGACACACCACCTATACAAATAATACCTATTTATCTTGAACTAATTACCTGATCATGTTGCTTAAACAATTATAACATGCTCATTCTTCACAAGGCAAGTTGAAGTTTGAAGAATTTACCGTTGGACAAACATTCAAAACACATATAGTTATTGGTAAAGATGATTTTGAAAAGTATCTTTCGTTTGCAAAAACAAAAAATATTTTGCATGAAAACCCAGATCTGGCTGCAAGGGAAGGAATCAAGGGAACACTTGTGCCGGGAAGAGCAATAATAGCAAGGGCAGAGGGGGAGATGACACGCCTTGATGCATTTGCTGGAAACATCATGCTGCTCTATGGGATGGACGGTGATCCTTCATGGAATAATAGGAACACAAGATTTCTTGGAGAAGTGTATATCGATGATGAACTTGAAGTACAATATTCAATCAGTGATAAAAAGGATGAGGAAAAATATGGAATTCTAAGCATCGATTTCGAAATCAGGAGAGTAAAAGATGGGAAGCTTGTCGTTGTGGCGAGGAGAAACCTCTATAGGATAAAGAAACAAGTCAGATTCATGTGTTAGATGAACTTAACACCGGGATAATTGAATGTAAGAAATGTCCCAGACTTGCCAAATACATCAGAAAAGTTGCAAGGGAGAAGGTAAAACGATACAATGATTGGGAATACTGGGGGAGACCATTGCCAGGCTTTGGAGATCCAAATGCAAAATTGTTGATAATAGGTCTGGCACCAGCAGCACATGGAGGCAACAGAACCGGTAGAATGTTTACTGGCGACTCGTCAGGAGACTGGCTGGCAAAAGCACTGTATGAGAGCGGTTTTGCAAATCAACCTACAAGTGAGAGAAGAGATGATGGTTTAACATTGAAGGGAGCATATATAACAGCAACTGTGCGATGCGCACCTCCAGATAACAAACCTGCAATGAAAGAAATTGAAAACTGCTCCTGTTATTTACTTGAAGAATTGAAAATACTGAAGAATGTAAAGGTTGTTTTAACATTAGGATGTGTGGCATTCAATACCTATACTAAATTGCATAATATCAAGGGATTGAAATTCATGCATGGTGCATTTTACAATCATGGTGATGTAATACTTGTAGCATCATATCATCCAAGCAGACAGAATACACAAACTGGAAGATTGACATGGGAAGAATGGATCAAAGTGTTCAGGAAGATCAGAAATACCATTAATAAAACTCGATCTTAAAATCAAGTTTCACTTCTTCTATATTCTCTTTAATGCCAAGCGATCTAACAATCTTTTCAAATTGTTCCTTATTCTTGGACACAAGTATCTTCATTGCTTCTTTCTTCTGCGCAGTAATATCCTGATAATTCAAGTATGTTTTAACCTGTTTTACAGTGCTTATTGCAGGATCAACAAACTGCACCTTCGGATAAACACTTGCTATATGCTCTTTTAACATTGATAGATGCGTGCTACCTAAAATTATGACATCTATCTTTGGATTTGATTTTATACCTGCAGTATTTTTTGCAATAACTTCTTTTACATAATTATCATTTTCAAGAAACTTCCCTGATTCAACAAGATCTATTATAGGTGACGCATTTACCTTGATCATCCTTGCTACAATTATGAATGGTTTGATGTAATCATCAAGCACTTCACTGCGTATCGTTCCTTCCGTTGCCATCAATGCAATAAATTTAGTTTTGGACATGGTAACAGCTTCTTCCATGTTAAGATAAACACCGAATGTTGGAATAGTTGTATGTAGTTTGCATTCCCTTAATACCTGCATGGATGGAGTTATGGATGCAACAATGATTACTTTTGGATCAAAACTTTCCAGATACTTCAAAGTCTGTATTATTATTGATTTCAATTGAGCAGGGGTTTTCTTGCCATAAGGATAGTGTGCCCTGTCAGCAAGATACACTATGGATTCATTTGGCAATTCCTTTTGCAATAATTGTATGACAGAGAGTGAGCCTATGCCAGAATCGAATACAGCTATAGGTCTGTTATCCATGATACTATCACGCCTTTCACATTAATAATTTGATTACTGAAACAACCGGTTAGCAGTTTGGCGTTTTTTATCAACTAATCTACACACCTAAAATTAATAATTAAATGTAATAGGATCACGCATGAGTGGTTTCGTTAAGAACTGGAATAAGACCGATAACAGGGGAATTGGCGAGAAGGTACGAGATACTGTAAAGCCTCAGGGACCTTTGAGACCAAGACTCGAATCGGCTTCGAATAGATTGCAAGGACAGATACAGAAGATGGACACGATGCTTGCGAAGATGCGAGAGAAGGATTCGACATTATTCAGGAAGATAGTAGATGCGATGCAGAAGCATGATGTTGATGCGGGGAAGATTCTATCAAATGAACTCGCCGAGGTTCGCAAGGTAACAAAATTGTTGAGTCACACAAGAATGGCGCTGGAACAGGTACACTTGAGACTGAGCACTATCCATGATGTGGGCGATGCAGTAGTTGCACTTGCTCCAGCTGTAGGTGCTCTGAAGACCGTCAAGACAGGTCTAGTGAAGTTCATGCCAGAAGCAGAGAATGAGATTGGAGATATGTCCAATATACTGGGCAACCTACTTGTAGATACGTTGCAGGGAGGCAACTTCTCATTCCAGAACGACGTATCGAGCGAAGAGGTTGAGAAGATATTGCAAGAAGCATCTGCAGTAGCAGAGAAGAATGTGGATAGCAGACTACCACCGGTACCAGGTGCTGAAGAGTTACCAAGATACACGTAAAAAAGTGCTTGCAATGAGAAGGCTTGCAGCACACTCTATATTTTCTGTTTAACTTTTTTTGCTCTTCTATATCCATGTGTAAATGAAGGATCATACACTTTCGAATACTCATATGCTTTAGGCCTTATCACATCGCCAACTATCACAACCGCTGTTTTAACAATACGAGCAGCCTTTACCTTCCTTGCTATATCTGCAAGAGTGCCAGTAATCACCTTCTCATCATCCCAGCTTGCTCTATATACCACAGCCGCCGGCGTCTCCTTTGTATACCCTCCAGCAAGCAATTCCTTTACCAATTGCTCCATCAGATGCACGCTGAGGTAGAATGCAACAGTGCTTCTATGCTTGGCAAGTTCTGATATCCGCTCTCTATCCGGCACTGGTGTGCGCAGCTCAGCTCTAGTTATGATAACAGTCTGTGTCACTCCAGGCAACGTAAGCTCAAGGTTCAACCTTGCAGCGGCTGCAAATAATGCGCTTATACCAGGTACAACTTCACACTCTATACCTTCCTCCTCCAACTTATCTATCTGCTCACGAATTGCACTGAACAGTGCAGGATCGCCATCATGCAATCGTATAGGAAACTCACCCTTCTTTGCTGCATCCCTTAGGATCTTGAATATTTTCTCCCTATCGATTTTCGCAGCATCTATCAATTCAGCGCCTTTCTTAGCATATCTTAACAACTTTGGGTTCAGCAGGGAACCAGAATACACTATCACATCCGCTGTTTCGATCATCCTTTTTGCCTTGAGCGTAATAAGCTCAGGATCACCCGGCCCAGCGCCTACGAAGCATACCTTCCTATTCACGCTTTACCACCATGATCGAAAAGTACTTCTCCGCCGGTTCGCTGCTAGTAATATCCTTCAATTTTGATACCTTCACAACCTCCCCTTCGGCAGAAACATCCTGGGCAATAGCAATTAGTGAATCATCAGAGAATCCAGATTGCTTTAACATTTCAATCACACTGCTAAAGTACCTTCCATCCTTCAGAAAAACAACCGTGTCGCAGGCACTGGCAGTAGTTTTTACTCTATTAAGGTCATAGCAAGCTGGGACAATTGCAAGTGTTTCGTCTCCTTCCGCTAAACTAATCTTTGCCTGTGATGCAAATGCAAACATAGACGCAACTCCCGGTACCACTTCCACTTCGATCTCTGGATATCTTTCACCCAGTTGTTTGTGGATGTAAGTGAAGGTGCTGTACAAAGACGGATCTCCAACAGTAAGGTAAACAACCTTCTTCCCTTCCTTGCATTTGCTTGCTATTTGATCGGTATTATCCTTCCATGTTTCTTGAAGAGTTGATTTGTCCTTGACCATCGGGAATATTAGATTGATTATCTCAGGCCTCTCCTCTCTCTCATCCAGGATTGTTTTCACAATTGATAGTGCCATGCTATCTCTTCCAGCTCTTGCGGTCGGGCAAAATATTACATCTGCCATTTTTATTATATCTGCAGCTTTAAGCGTCAATAATTCTGGATCACCGGGACCACAGCCTACACAAAAGAGCTTCCAACCCATAGTGTAAGCATAGATTTTCTGCCTTATTTAAACGCAGTAATCACGGTTTTTCTGCTGCTATTATTACAACAGGATTTCTGGCAAGCATCATGGTGCCGGTGCTAACCTTCTTGCTCTTTGACACAGTTATTTGTGTCACATCCACATTAATCAGTTTCAACTCCTCCACAGCTTTAAGCGAGTGATACATGGTTTCGATAAGTATCGTATCTATTACAATCCTCCCTTTACTCTTCAGTTTATTGTATGCAAGTTTGATTATATCATCGGTATTGCCAGCGGTTCCTCCAACAAATATTGTGTCGGCATTAGGCATCTTCGTAATAGCATCCTGCGCTTTTGCATGTATTATCTCTATGTTAGAAACCTTGAACTTCTCCATATTGCGTTTTGTTAGTTTTATTGCATTTTCATCCTGATCTATTGCGTACACTCTTCCATCTGGAGCAACTCGCATTGCAGCCTCTATAGCAATGCTTCCGCTTCCGCATCCAACATCTATAACTATTGAACCACTGTTCAACCTTGCTTTGCATAATGCTACTACCCTAATCTCTTCCTTTGTAATCGGTACATTCTCTTCACGCTCGAACATTTCGTCAGGAATTCCTGGTGTCTTGAAGTTCCACAATTCAAAACTATTTGATGAAAAGTGTATTTAACCTGTCTGTTCCGTCAATGCAAATGTATTGTACAGTATCCACATAAATAAGAACATGAACACATATCCTCCCATTCCAGTGGTTACCATCTTTCTGTAATCTGTTGGAGGCAGCTGTTTTCCAATGGAGAACTTGGCTACTATATAGGAGGCGAAGTAGATGATGAAACCTATTCCTATGCCTCTGAATGCCTGAGGATTGTAACTCAGATAACCCAACGCACCAGCTACTATGCCAGCAAGAACACCAAATCCTATTCGCATCCAGAATATTTTGTCCAGAGGTCCCAACGCTTTTCTTCTTCTCTGTATATAGACTCGTTTTAATTAGTTTTGGTTTGGGCGTAACAGTATAATCCCAGCATATGCATGCATGGAGCATGGAGCTATCTGGTATAGAGTTGCGGTACCTTGTGAACGAAATAAGAGAGAAGGTTCGTAGTGGATACTATGTGAGCAATATTTACGGAATTACCAGGGATGCGATTCAGTTAAGATTGCATCATCCAACCGAACCTGACATTCTCCTGATGATATCCAGCAAGGGGATATGGATTAGCAGGTTCAAGTTTGATTCTATCGAGCAAAGCCAACTTGTTGATGTGCTGAGAAATGAGATCGGGCGTGCAAAGATAGAAGGCATCGAGCAGTTTGGAAGCGAGAGAGTAGTTTTGCTCAAGTTCATGCTCGAGGATAGGATCAGGCATCTTATTGCAGAATTCTTTGCTGGAGGTAACATCATTCTTTGCGATGAATCTATGAAGATACTTGCTTTGCTTAATCCGATAGAAGTAAGGCACAGAACACTGAAAGCAGGTGTTACATACTCCTATCCTCCAAAGCATGGCATTGACGTGTTTGAGCTCAGGGTTGAGGATCTGATGAAGTTACGCTCTTCCGATCTGGATGTTCCACGCTGGATTGGAAGGAACATTGCGCTTCCGAAAAAATTTGTCGAGGAAATAACACGCCTATCTTCTATAGACCTGAATGCAAAGGGAAGCGAACTTACCGAGAAGGATGTAAACACCCTTTACAGCAATATAATGAATCTGGTTAATGATGTCTGCAACGGAAGGCATAAGCCGGTTCTTGTAATTCAGGACAGCGTTGCAGTAGACGCATCTCCAATACTACTGCAGACAATTGAGCAATTAGAACCTGTCAACAGTTACATGGAAGCAGTTGATACTGTTTTAAGCAATTATCTGAAGAGTGCTGGAGAGGCAATAAAGAGCGGAGAGTTTGACAGCAAAATAAATGAACTAGAAAGAGCACTTGAGGAGCAGGAGAGAGCAAGAAATACACTAATTGAAAAATCCAAGTTCATGCGAGAATTTGCCAGCTCCTTAACATCCCTTGCACAACAGGGTATTACATCGATAACAGATCCGCCTGTGAAAGAAATGATCAAGGTTGATTTTGCTTTAGAGAAAGAACGCGGTTCCGCTATACTAATTATCTTGGATGAGAAATTTGCTATCAAGAACGCGAAAATTCCCTCTATAGTATCGATGATCTACAACAGAGCGAAGGAACTTGAAAACGGTCTTGCTTCCATAGATAAAGCAAAAAATAAACTCATGAAGGAGCTTGAGAGAGTAAAACAACAATCTAGAATTGCCAGAGAGAAGGTGAAGCCAGAATGGCAGGAAAGCAGGGAATGGTATGAGCGATATCGATGGTTCTTTACTACTGATGGTTTACTTGCAATTGGTGGCAGAGATGCGTCATCAAACTCAGCGGTGGTAAGAAGGCATCTTACGGACAGAGATCTGGTGTTTCATGCGGAGGTGCACGGTTCTCCATTTTTCGTACTCAAGGATGCAGATCCAGACAAATCCAATAGCATAATGGAGGTTGCACAGGCAACTGTTAGTTTTAGCAGAGCATGGAAGGATGGACTATCAACAGCTGATGCGTACTGGGTGCATGCGGAACAGGTAAAGAAAGCAGCGCCAAGCGGACAGTTCCTGCCGAAGGGCTCGTTTGTGATCGAAGGTAAACGTAACTATATCAAAGGCATTGAATTGAGACTTGCCATAGGGCTTGTCAAAACAGATTCTGGAATCAAGGTTATGTGCGGCTCTTCAGAATCTGTTAAAAAGAGATCAATTGTATATGCTTTAATAACACCAGATGATTCCAAGGTTACTGACACAGCTAAAAAGATCAAATCTGAGTTTGTAAAAAATGTAAATGGTGAACTGGTTGAACTTGCAAAGGGGCTGAAACTTGATGATATAATAAGAACTCTTCCAAGCGGGGGGTGTAAGGTAGTGCAAACAACTAAAGGTGATAACATTGCTTTACAACAAAATGATTAAAAGCGGGAAGAGGGGAGCATGGTTATGAGTGAGAGAGACGAGCATGTCACCACTCCGATAATGGTAAAGGATATCATGAACAGTCCGGTTGTTACCGCATCGCCCAATGACAACGTGAAGATACTTGCTGAGAAGATGGGCAGGTCTGGTATTGGTAGCGTTGTTATAGTTGAAAATGACAAACCCGTTGGAATTGTGAGCGATGGAGACATTGTATCGAAGGCAGTTGCAAAAGATCTCGTTCCTAGTACTATATTGGCAAAGGATATCATGCATCCATTGCAAACTATAGAGAGTGAAGCCAGCATACTGGATGCCGCTAGATCATTGCGCAAGCATAAGGTGAAGAGGTTAGGTGTTTTGTACAAAAACAAGCTTACAGGGATAATATCATCATCCGATGTAATAGCAGTAACACCGGAGCTGGTTGATGTGGTATCAGAAAAGGCCAGCATAATGAGAGGAGAGTTTGGCAGGAAACCAGGATTGGTATCTGGGTATTGTGATGAGTGCAATGCATGGTCAGAGTACCTGCAGTATGTTGATGGCACTTTTATCTGTGAAGAATGTAGAGGAGAGGTTCCTTCAAGAGAACAGCGATGAATTCTGTTCGTTTTGTCGTTGATGGTATGTTAGGAAGTTTGGCCAGAAAGTTACGCATGTTTGGTTTCGACACATTGTACTATAATGGCGTTGATGATAATGAACTTCTAGCAATTGCTTCGCAAGAGGACAGGATACTGCTAACTTCTGACAAATCATTGTTCCAGCGGGCAGTAAACTCTAGCATCAATAGTGTTTTGTTGGATGCATCAAATGATCTTGATGATATGATGCATGTATTGAAAAGCATTGGAGTTTCTTCAATTGAATTCTTGCCCGATAAATCTAGATGCCCACTATGCAATGGCTCATTGGATATACGTGGTAAAGAATCGGTAAACAAATTAATTCCAGAAAACGTGCTCAACATGCATGAAGTATTTTATTTTTGTCAGCAGTGTGGAAAGGTTTACTGGGAAGGAAGCCATCTCAAGAAGCTGCAGGACTTTGGGCTACAAGTGACAAGGAGATTGAAGAATGCAGCTTAATGAAGAAGATGGGGCAGAACTGATAAGACTGGCTAGGGATGCAATAGAAAATTATCTGGTCAACAATGTAAGGATCAATCCTGCTGATAATGTGGTAAAAAAATACAGTGAAAAATGCGGTGTATTCGTCACACTCAATTCTGTCATAAATAAATCGGAGGAGCTCAGGGGATGCATAGGATTTCCTACGCCAGATAGGGAGCTTTATGATGCGGTAATAAATGCTGCAATAGCATCTTCTACACGCGATCCCAGATTCAAACCTGTCACAAAAGAAGAACTTGATAGAATTGCACTTGAAATAAGCGTATTGACAAAGCCTGAGTTGATTAGCGTAAAGAACCCTAGAGAATATGTATCAAAGATAAAGGTTGGTAGGGATGGCCTGATAATTCATTGGCGCTATGGCTCAGGATTGTTGTTGCCCCAGGTTCCAGTTGAGTATGGATGGGATGAGGAGCGCTTTCTTTGTGAAACATGTCATAAAGCAGGAGCATTACCCGACTGCTGGTTGGAAAATGATACGAAGGTGTATAGGTTTGAAGCAATTGTGTTCAAGGAAGTGGAGCCGAGAAGTAAGGTTGTAAGGGTTCCGCTTGTTAGGAATGATCGCATGAGCGGCTAGATAACATCAGCAGATAGCGTTAGCAAGATGACTTGGCCTGAATAAGAGTTTGATCAAATTTTCACACGTTTTGGTGTCTTTTAACACATTTATGTGCACAAAATTAATCAACGACCCTTTACCCGTATAGACCATGGAAAATCCTGATAAGAGAACTGAGGAAGTAAGAAGGAAGATAGCCAATGCACCATTCTTTGCGGTTGATAGCAGGAAGAAGGGAGATTTTGGCTTCAAAACATTGAAATCTGTACTTCAGGCATATCGAGAACCGCAGCCCAGTTTTGGCGAAGCATACAAGCATAGAGGTTCAGATGTTTCAAATCCGAACACCTTCTATGCACATTCAGAATTTGCGCTTGATAAGGGTCTGATAAGCAAAGGATATAGCGGTTATCAAATAACGGAGAAAGGTATAGCAATACTGAACCTGTAGGCTTGCATGCTTTGCAGCGAAACAGGGAGTCAAGGAGTGATCATAAAGGTCTGACAATTTGTGAGATTATGAGTTTACATAAATGTATTAAGTGATATGGAAATGAATAATTGCATGTTCCCCCACAAGTAACTTGTCCCAGTGCATGTTACTCAAAACTGTAAGCAAGTATAGGGTCTGATATAGTGTATTGGTCATCTATACTTTCTACAAAGCCAGCCTTCACCAAGGCATCAATGAGTTCAGTTACCTTGCGGTCGTTCAACCTCTTTCCCTCCTTGACTTCAAGATAGGCTTTGATACCTGACCAAGTGGACGGACCTTTTGCCAGATGGCTTATGATGCCTTCGTATCTCTTCCTAGCCACTTCACGACCCTTAAGGAAGTTTTCAAACTCTCTTCTCGCTAGCTTACTGCCTTCATTCATCACGTTCCTGATGACACTTGCAGATACTCCCTTCTTCAAACAAGTTGCCCCAAACGTTGTAAGCCAACCCGTTATGCCATCAAGTTTTCGCACTGCGTCTTGGATCAACTCATCTTCAACTCTCTTCCTGGTCTGCTTGAAACCTTTCCGAAGGAAATCTTCTGCCTCTTCTGGTTCAAGCCTCTTCAGCCTTATCTCTGTCTTGCTCCTACCATAGAGTGCTGATTCTGGATCTCCCTCGCCGAGAAAATCGTACAGCAGTCCCACTGCAGAGCCTGTAAGTATTATGCTTGTGGCTTTGCAGTAGTCGTAAACATGAGCTAAGATCTTGTCCATACCTATACCAGCAACCTTTCTGAGCTCCTGGGCTTCATCAAAAGCTATAGATATGTTTGTCTTGCCGGAAAGGGCCCACCGATCCAATTTCTTAAATAGACCAGCTATATCAAGTGGTTCCTCGCCTCCCCAACTGAAGGTTACCCCGATCCCTTCTACTTGCACACCGGTAACATGCTTTAACACGTCTATGATCTTCATTCTTATCGTCTTCTTCCTAGAAAGAAAATCATTGATGCCACTCTCAAAGATCTCTACAAGATCCTTTTTGGTAGAATATGCCCTAGTTCCCAATGTTCTAAGATCAAAAATTATGCCATGTTCAACTTCGCTCATAGCAGTCTGAAGGAGGGATGTCTTCCCAATTCTGCGTAAACCATGTATCACAATCAGTGGGTCCTTTCTATTCAGTGCAGCAATAAGTTGCTCAAGTTTCTCACGCATATCGTAAAGATCCTTCCTTGAAGATTTGGGTCTCTCATCGAAATACAACTTGTCCCCCTACAAGTTACTTGTCCCCCTACAAGTTAAAAACCTTTCCATTTTCATATGCAGTGAATAACTTGTGAGCGATTTCACTTCCTATTTCTTCGCTGAATTCCTTTACAAAAGTGGAAGAATCTAGATATGCTCTTATCACGCTCTTCCCCGCATCTCACTAACTATTTCTGACATCGCTGTTCCTTTTCCGAGTATTTTTCTGGTCCAAGTCATACGGTTTCGAGAGATCTACACCTAATGATTGTGCTGTATACTCGATAATTTTTCTGAGTTTTTCACCCTTTATTCTCTATTCCTCAGACTTGGCTAGTTCGTTAACAAGTTTATCCAATATTTCTTTATGATCTTTGTGATACGGCATTTAAATTCCTTTTTGGTTACGTATACGCCTGATTATTTGTTTATTAATTGTCGTAGCCTTACGTAAGATTTGCGAAGAAATTGGCTTGGCTTCCATATGATATTGAGCTTCACAATTCACTCAACGTAATAGAGTTTGAGCGAACCAGAACAGGCTGTTTCAGATTTTACAAGCGACATGTACATATGACGACCCAGGTTATGCATTGGCACTTGCATGCTTTGTTGCTAAACATAATGTCCAAGGAGTGATCATAAAGGTATGAGCAGTTGTTCAAAGGGGTTTGAGCCCTTGACCTACCTGTGTCCGATTAATATTATGAGACGGCCACTCTGCCAGACTTGGATGTGTCAGGTCGAGAGATGTATTATGACTCAGAACTCTTAAATAATACATGTATTACATTGTATTCTGTGAAGCTCAAAATAAACTGGGAACACAAAAGAGTTAAGCACGCAATCGAACGCATGTGGCTGCGTGGTGTCTCCGCACGGGAAGTGAGAGAAACACTTGCGAAGGGCAAGAAGAGTTTTCAGCGGGAGACGGGCCTTATGTTATCTATATTCAAGCATTTGATAGTAGTGTATGACGAAAAAATCTACAGAGCTACAGACATACGGAAGGTATTCCCAGTGGCCGTAAAGGTGCCATGATATGGAAAGATTGACATCAGTGCGCTGCAAGTGTGGCGGCCTAATGAAAAAGACTAAAACTGAGGTCGAATTCTTTGGAATAGACTTCGGGGTCAGATCTTGTGAGATCTGTACTCGCTGTGGTGCAGAATACCTCTCGCAAGAACTAATCGAGGAGATAGAGGCTGAGGTCAAAAGCAGGGGACTCTTCGGCCTTGAAAGGAAGGGGAGAATAACAAAATCAGGCAACTCGCTTGTCATTCGTGTTCCAAGAGAAATAGCTGATTCGTTAAATATCGAGAGAGACTCACGGATCACAATATATCCTTCGGACAGGAAAAGACTGATTGTTGAAATCGAGGAGTAACTTAGCCTAATAGTGGATCCGAAGGGATTCGAACCGTGTTGTGGGTTCATAGTAATTCAATGAGTAATGGAACGCGAGCATTCTCTTCTCTTTATTAAATATATTAGAAGGAGTGCTGCTGCGACGCTGCCTGCTATAGACAAGGTAATCTGCAAGGTTGTAGCCAACCCAAGTTCTTTAAGACTTTCTCATTTTCAGTTTCAAAGTCTCATTTGAATAATTGTCATATTGCCCCGCAGTTCTTCTACCCTCTTTTGCAAGATTCTCGTATCCCCTGAATCTGTAATATTGCATCCTTAACCCGAGCCGTCTCCGCCTCTAGATTAACCCTTTCAATTGCACCTTCAATCTTTTCTACAGATGATCTAGCCATTGATGAAGCAATAGAATACCAGCCGTTTTGAAATTCTCGATGAGCATCTTCATTCTCGATCGAAATAGACTCTAGAATTTCATCATGCTTGCCAGCCGGGTATGAATTCCTAACAGCTTCCTCCAAATCTTCCAATGCTTTATCGGCAACCTGCAGCTCTTCTAGGCTTTTCAGATACCAGGCCATAGCGAAGAACCCAGCTGCAACGTCCCCGCCGTATCCTAGCTCAAAACCTATATCAGGCCACCAGCTCCAGATCATCTTCATATATCTTTCACCCCTTGCTGCCATTTCAAAATTGATGATGTTAAAGTCTACACCAAATGTCTTTTCATACCATGTTGAATTGGCGTTTCTTATGCTCTCCTTATCTACCAGACCACGCCCAAAGCCAGGTATTCCTTTCTCTTCGACAAGCGTCATGTTTGGCTGGTAAGCCTGCGGGTACAATCCCCAGTAGCTTGATCTCACACGCTTGATCTTTCCCAATATTTGCAACGGAATATCTTTTTGATCATCATATCGCATGTTAGCGAGCCACCGAAGTGCCAGCATGGCAGAATCGAGGTAACGTTCATCATCAGTTATCTGATATGCAAGGAGCAGACCCTTAACACCAAACGAGGCGCTCCATAGTGACTCAAATGTGCCCTTGCCATGGGTTTGATTCTGCGGGTTGTAAGAGTAATAATAGCCTCCTATCGCATAGGAATCGTTAGCGAAGGTATGGTCGCCCCAGGCATACTTCTCTGGAGTGACCTGCATGCTCAAGAGCCAGTCAGCATACTTCCGCAGAAGCAAGATACTCTTCCTTTCCAGTGATCTGATGCAATCTCAGCCAGGCCATCAACGTGTATCCAGCATGATTTGTAAGAACAACCTAGAGGAGTGAACTGGAACTGCGTGAACCAGTCTGTGGCTTCAATGGCAGGTCTAAAGTAATTTGATGCTCCTGATGGTTGCTGGGGATAAGAAGAGGCTGGAAATTGAAATAAAAGTAAAATAGCAAATATGGAGAAAAATTCTTTTTTCAATCTCTTTATCAATTCCTTTTAATTAATCGAGACATAAATCGGTGCCTCACAAAAATAAGAAACCAGTTCTCGAAAATTGCTATCCCAACACTAGGAGATTAATGGTGAAGGGCGAACAGCCATTGCATTATGTTATAGTTTATCCATTCATAAAGAGCAGGGAATGGCGATGCTGAAAATTTGATGTATATTAACTTTTGACTGAATCTAGTCTCCAATGCAAACGCTTACACACTAGACATGATTATTATGCAAAGTTAATATAGGCCGAAACTGTAGGTAAAGTACGAATAACAAAGGATTACTTGTTGGAATAGCAGTTGGGGTGTTCTTTGCTGGCTTGGGTGCTGGCTGGGCAATATTTCAAAGCACTACGTCCCCTAACATGACACCACAACAGATGCAAAAAATGATGGCAGATCCCAACTTTAACCAACAGATGATGAGCCAATTCAGGAATAACCCGCAAATGATGCAAAACTGGCACAATCAGATGATGAACGATCCGCAAATACGCCAGCAAATGATGAACATGATGATGGGAAATATGACTGGAATGATGCATCAAATGGGGAGACCTTTCAATCCAGATCTGAATCCTCAGCAGATCACTTATCCTGCCATATTTGGATTCAATGATCTGCACATAGAAGCAATTAGACACGTCAAGCCAGATGGTGATCCATCAAAGTTAGAAGTGGTAGTACATCACCACTGCAAGGTATATGACGACATGACCGCAGCATGTCTTCTATTCCCAACAGGAATGGGAGATCAGGACAAGCCTTACGGAATTGAATATGTTGTAACAGCCGAACAATTTGCAGAGCTGCCTGAAGAAGAAAAAGCATACTGGCACTATCACAAGACAGAGTTCCCAAGAGCACACGCTACATTTCCTGACATGAATGAAAGCGAGCTGGCAAAGGTTAAACCAATACTGGACGAGACGTATGGAAAGGTATTCTACTTCTGGCAATATGGTGACAAGCATCCTATAGGCGAGCCTGAAGTACTGGTAATTCAACACCTACCCGAACAGCCCTGAAAAAGCTCTCAATACCTCTTATTTTTTGATGAGCATACCAGTATTTCACGTAATTTCTCACCATATAGATATGAACTTTTTATCTTATAAGATAAAAGGGTTTTAAGAGAGTGAGCAGTATCAATAATCCATTACTGCATAACCATTGATAATTTTCGCTAAGGTGTGTTAAATGGTCAAGTATGAAAAGGGAGAGATTATCTGGCTGATGGCTAGCCTGGGATTCTGTGCCATGCAGATAGCCTGGGCAGTATACAGGGATAGGAGTGAGAAGGGACAGAGGAAGGTCAGGGCTATGCTATCATACATGAAGAAGAAAGCACTCCATACAGAATCAGGTTCGGCGCAATATGCTCATGATTCATTAAGAGATATTGCTTTCTTGATGAGAAAGCAAAAGAATGTTTCTGCCTCAATATTATGGATGAAGGGATGGAGTACAAGGGCAATTGCAATAATGCTTTATGGAGATGATAGCGAAAGATCAAAGAACCGTGTCTGGGCACACATATCTAAATTCAGGAAGAAAAAGTTGCGGTCTGGTTGCGGTTTTCCCGAACAAGACTTGCGATCGATGGTTGCGGTTGGTAATTCTACGAACAAAACTTGCGAATTTTTCTCGCAACCCCAACCGCAAAATTTGAACCTGAAAAGCGAAACCGCAACCATCAGGTTCGAAACCGAAACCTTTTGCATCACAACCGAAACCGAAACCGAAACCGCTAGGATCGAAACCGAAACCGGTACAGATGGAAATGATGAGCACAACTTTATATCAAATACTCCCAGGTGTATCAGGCATGGGCAATAACAGGGTCTGCGTTTCCATAGGCACCAGCGATCTTAATGCATTAAAAAAGATGGTAAATGAATCTTTTAGCAGCAATGCAGATTTCATAGAGGTCAGGTTCGATTTCTTCGAGAAATCAGTGATGAACGATGCATTAGGCATTGTTCTTGATCGTAAAGAACAGGCAGTGTTTACCTGCAGGTCTCCCAGGGAAGGGGGACGGTATGCTGGTGCTGAGCCGGACAGGGTTACTGCACTAAGGCGACTGGCAGCCTTTAGACCGATGTTACTTGATGTTGAATACAGTACCATGAAGGAGAATGAAGATTTGCTGGATCAATTTACAGCATTAAATTGCGATACTTTGGTATCATGGCATAATTTTGATCTTACTCCAGGCAGAGATGAACTTGTAAATTTGATGAATAAAATGAAAGAGTATAGCAGCAACATAAAGATAGTATGTATGGCAAAAAGCATTGATGACAGCATCTCCATATTGAAATTGTATGAAGATGCAAAATCTGTGGGAATAAACCTGATCGCCTTTTGCATGGGCGAGCATGGAATACTTTCCAGAGTGTTGTGCACATATGCTGGCGCCAGATTCACCTATGCAAGCCTTGGCGATGCGCTGGCACCGGGACAACTTACGGTAAAGCAGATGGGAGCGATCTATGAGAGGCTGGAAAAGTCCGGATTTAATGATTACAGTGCATGGAAGGACAGGCAGGATTTTGCCGATATACTCAGGATGATAAATGAAGCAAAATGGTAATGATTGATAAAGCTAATGCGATCAAGTGATGGCATGTCATCAGGTAATGGTTTGAAAACTTACTGCATCATAGGCGACCCTGTCGATCACTCCTTATCTCCGGCAATGCATAATGCTGCTTTCAAGGCATTGAACCTGAACTGCGTCTATATAGCATTCAGAATTGGTAAGGATGAATTGGAGGCTGGATTATTATCATTGAGGAAGACAAACGTTGCTGGCTTCAATGTCACCATGCCCCACAAGGTTGCAATAATGCCACTATTAGATGAACTGGATGAAACATGCAAGAAGATAGGTGCTGTTAACACTGTTAATAATGAAAACGGTAAACTAAAAGGATACAATACCGACATTCATGGATTCATCGAGCCAGTAAAGAGAAGGAAGGTCAGTCTTAATGGGAAGACAGCGTTGCTGATGGGCGCCGGTGGTGCTGCACGTGCCGTTATTACCGCACTCATTGATGAAAAAATAGCAAAAATAATAATCGCTAACAGGAATATCGAAAAGGCAAGACCATTAGGTGAACTTTGCAAAAGCTCAGAGATCGATCATGAGTTGATAAAGCTGGAGGATGCGCCAAAATATGCTCCAGATGCAGATCTGATTGTTAATGCAACGCCCATTGGCATGAATGGAGAGAGTATCATTGGATCGGAGAACATAAGCAGCGATAGTATAGTTTACGATCTGGTCTATAGGCCAATGGAGACTGCATTGATAAAAAATGCTGAAGAGGCCGGTGCAACTGTGATCTATGGATATGAGATGCTGTTAGAACAGGGTGCAAAAGCATTTGAAATATGGAAGAGGATGGAGGCACCGAGAGATGTGATGAAGAAAACACTGGTCGGTGATTTTACATGAACACATACATGGGAGGCAATTCGTATGAAATCTGCTAGTGCTACAGTGCATGGAGCAGTATCTATTGTAAACGCCATCGCTAGCGGGAAAGGTTCCGGACTCGGTATTTCTCTTAAAGCGAATGCGAAAGTTGAATTTGCTGATGGAAGCGGAATTGCATTTGAGCCCATGCATGAGTTCAGGGATGATAAACTGATAAGAGCAGTAGTAAATAGGGCAATTCCAAAACAGATGCTGGAACAGTATCAAGTAAAGGTAAGCGTGGATTCTGAAATTCCGGCAGGATACGGTCTAAAGAGTTCCAGCGCGGTATCCAATGCAGTATCACTGGCATGTTTTAAACTGGTAAAGGAGAATATTGATGATCTGGAAACTATCAATAAAGCTGTGGATGCTTCACTTGATGCCAAGGTTACAATAACAGGTGCATTCGATGACGCATGCGCATCATACTTTGGTGGTTTTGTTGTTACCGATAACCTGAATAGAAAACTGATAAGGCATGATGAGGCACCAAAGGATTTACATGCAGTAATTTTCGTGCCAGCAAAAGCTGAAAGAAGTGATCCGATGCGATTGCAGATGCTATCAAACTTCTTTGATGACGCATTCAATCTGGCAAAAAATGGTGAATACTGGGAGGCAATGATGCTCAACGGGATACTGGTTTCGGCAGGGCTGGCGATACAGTACAAACCAGTAAAGGAAGCTGTTGAGAGAGGCGCACTAGCTGCAAGTGTAAGCGGTAACGGACCAGCACTTGCTGCTGTAGCATATGAATGGAGGCTTGATGATATTGTTAAATGCTGGGGTGCATACGATGGCAAAGTATTGGTTTCTAAAATTAACAATGAGAAGGCGAGGGTAGTTGGCTAGTGTAGAGATAAGGCATTCCAAAATTAGTGGAACAATTACATGCCCTCCAAGCAAGAGCTACACACATAGAGCCATAGCTATAGCATCGCTCGCAGATGGAGAATCAACTGTTTCAAACGTGTTGCTATCAAGAGATAACTGGGCAACTATAGATGGCTGTAAAACACTGGGATCACAACTTACCCAGCAGGGTAGAACCTTCGCCATTGTTGGGAGAAGTAAATTTGATGCTGGCGATAGAGAAATAAATGCTGAAAATTCTGGCACGACAATAAGATTAATGATTGCAATGTCTGCGCTGGTTGAAAGTGGGAAAACCACTCTAACAGGAGATGAAAGTTTACGCAAAAGGCCCATGCAGCCTTTGCTCGACGCATTAAAAAAATTAGGCGTGGAATCAACCTCTACCAATGGCAGACCTCCAGTCGTTGTGAAAGGCGGGGGAATAAAAGGCGGGAATACGGAAATTAATGGCAGTGTCTCAAGCCAGTTTATCTCAGCACTGTTGATCTCATGCATATATGCAGATAAAGATGTTGAGATAGAAGTCAGGGGCGAGCAGGTTTCAAAACCGTATATTGATGCAACAATTGCAACGATGCAGAAGTTTGGCGCTTCAATAGAAAACGATTACTATATGCATTATAAGATTAAACAGCAGCAGTATAAACCAGCAAAATTTGTTGTGCCTGCTGATTTTTCCAGTGCCGCGATGATGCTTGCTGCCGGTGCATTAACGGGGAATATTACAGTTGAAGGATTGAACTTTGAATTACCACAGGCAGATGCCAAGATAGCTGATATACTTCATGATATGGGCGTATACATAAAGATGGACAAGGCAAAAGGTAGCATCAGTGTAGAGGCGCCAGAAAAACTCGAGGGAGATACCTTTAACCTGCAGAACACACCGGATCTTCTGCCGGTTGTTTCCGTGCTGGCATTGAAAGCCAAGAACAGGGTAACCATAAAAGGCGTAGCTCATGCAAGGGTCAAGGAAACAGATAGAATAGCAAACATTGCTGCAGAGCTCAAGAAGCTGGGTGCAGAGGTGGAAGAGTTTGAAGATGGTCTGAGCATAAGTGTTAAAGATAAACTGAAGAATGCGAGTCTAAATGCATATGATGATCATAGATTGTTCATGGCATTCTGCCTCGCATCGCTTTTAACAGAAAGATGCGTTGTGGATGGTTTGGAATCTGTTGATGTATCATACCCTGATTTCGTTGATGACCTGAGAAGATTGGGTGCCAATATTGCAAAATCCTGAAAGCACTTACCAATGCGTCAGTATCAACATTAGAACTTGGTAAATTGATCATACATACCAGATATTCTATGCAATGAAGTTAGTTATCAATAATCTTGTTTGATAAGGTTAATCTTTCTTGTCAGGAGTTCTTATCAACGTTGCATGGATCATGAGCAGCATGAATAGATTTTGTTTGAACTGTGGTAATAGATTCAATACCGGAGATATCACGGATGAGCAGCTGGTATTCTATGGCGAGACAATATGCAGGGAGTGCTGGGACGAACACCTCCTTTCAAGACAGCATTAAAAGCGAAGTTGATTTTGTTTCTGTACGCCAGATAGGATGCTAACTTACGCGCTGCAATGCCTCCTTCAGCATTGGCACAGTATCATAATCAACAATTTGATCAGGCTCTATCCAGTTATATTGATCATGTTCCCAGTCAAGTTTGATATTCGTGTTTGATGTTCTGAACAGATGAGGATGCACAATCCATAATGTATCCAGTTCCTTATCAGGAACTTCCAAGGGTTCTCCAATTCTGATAAGTTCCACTGCATCACGTGTCAGACCAGTCTCTTCACTTATTTCTCTATAAGCACGTTCAAACACATCCTCATTCCCTTCTATGTATCCGCTTATTCCAGCCCATTTATGCTTCATTGTTCTAACTTTATCACTTCGCCTGAGTATCAGAACCTTGCCCTGATTGGTTAAAAATACAGTTACGACCTTGATCTTCTTCATAGTCACTTGAGCATCTTGAGCACTTCATACATGGTCTTATATGATTTTCCCAAATTAACCTGCTGCGAGATCTTGCCACGTATCTTCATGTATGTATTGAGCAGTCCGCGAGGATTTTCATTGAGCACATAGTCACACATCTTCTGCGTGGTTTCCAGCAGGTTTCTTGCGTACTGTCTTGTATATGAGTTTGAAGTTACTAGAGCAGTGAAGAGTTCTGGTTCGTCATTCATTATACTTTCTGTAAGGAGGGACTGTATTTTGTATGTAGAACCTGCTACTTCCTTCAACCTATCGATCTCTCTCTCATCAGACATTATCTTCGCAAGTATTGCATTGATCAGGTGCGTAGTTCCCAGTACCAGCGCAATCATCTTATCATGATCCTTAACATCAACTACGACCATAGATGCACCTTGCAGCATCTTCCTCGCATTTCTCAACTCCGCATGTGCATCAAATACAGGGATCAACGCTACTTTCATGCCCTTGATACTTTCTGCTCCGGGGCCAAATAACGGATGGATGCACAAAGGATTCAATTTGTACATGCGAGCAACTTCAGACAGTGTCCTATGTGCTTCATGCTTTATGGAGGAGATCTCGATCAGAGTAGCACCGATCATCATATACTTGGATACTTGAAGCAAAACTCGTTTCATGGAATTAATTGGTACACACACAATAACAACGTCTGAATTCATTAGAACAAATTTAAGATCATCAACAACGCTAGCACCGATTTTTGTTAACTTTTTCAGCGATTGCTTGTTTGCATCATGCACAAACACTCTATGTTTTTGCTTCAAAAAATACCTGGTGAACCAGGCACCCATCTTTCCTCCTGCGCCTATAATAGTAACATGCATAGCATACTCACCAGCAATCTTTTTAATTATAATGTTTGCCTTGCAATGTTCGCTGCAGTATGTCTAACCCTTCCTCAATCACATCCTCAGACTGTCCTGCTGATATTCTCAGAAAGTTATTGTAGTTACCAAAACTACTGCCAGGGGTTAATGCCAGACCCTCATCAAGTGTCTTTTCTACAAACTGATCGGCATTGAATCCATCCAGATCAACTCTTGCAAACACATACATCGCCCCTTCCGGTTCCACGAAAGAAACAGGCATCTTCTTTAACCTGTTTGATATCAGCGACAATCTTTTCTTCACCGTATCTGCATTTTGCTTCACATTATTGTCAAGCGCACTTAACGCAGCATATTGCATAGGCTCTGCTACGCTTGTTAATGCGATAGCCTGCAGTTTTACCATCTTGGCAATTATTTCTGGATCAGCTACTGCATAACCGACTCTGAAGCCCGTCATCGCAGGACCCTTTGAGAAGGATGATATCAATATGCTATTTTCATAATTGTAATCGAGGATGCTGGTGAATTTGTTGAATGAGTAATCCGCATATACTTCATCACTCATTAGAATGAGTTTATTATCTTTGGCAATGTTTACTATCTTCTCCATATATTTGGCATCGAGAACCTTTCCCGTGGGATTGTTAGGATAGTTTATGACCAACATTTTCGTATTATCATTTACCATATTCTCCAACTTGTTCAAATTGGGTAGCCATTTGTCCTCCAGAGTTGTATGCAGGACCCTCAGTTTCGCATTTACAAGTTCAGCGCATTCTCTATATGCAGGCCAGTATGGCTCTATTACAACTATCTCGTCTCCCGGCTTTACCAGTGACGATACAGCAAGGAAAACGGCAAACCTTCCTCCAACTGTAACTATAACCTGTTCCTCCTTTACAGTGGCGTTGAATTTTTTTCGCAAAGAACTTGCAAGTGCCTCCCTAAGTTCTGGAACACCTCTGGGCTCTGTATAATGATAATGTCCCTGTTCAATTGCATCAGTCAATGCTTTCTTCACGGTACCAGGAGGAACAAAGTCTGGCTCCCCAACTTCCAGATGTATTATCTTCTTTCCCTGACTCTCCAATTGTTTTGCTTTAGCAAACATCGCTGTGGGAGTTTTCCTCTTCAGTTGCACTTTCTCAGATTCGTTAAGCAACATATTCAGCACTCTTAATCCAATATCTGCATCAAGATCGATCTGCGAGCATAATTGTACTATTGCTTTACGTAACTCATCTTCTGCTTTTTCATCTACAATATCAAGACCTTTCTTACCCTTTATCTCTCCAATCTGTTTGGCAATTTCCATCCTTCTCTTAACCTGCTTCATTATTTCTATGGTTACCTGCCTTATCTCTCCTCTCAATTTCTCAAGGTCATCCATCTGGTTCACCTCTTCAAAACGGGAGGAATCAATCCATACTTTATGGCATGGTCAGCAAGTATTAATGCTACAATGGCTTCAACAACAGGAGGTGCTCTTGGCACAACACAAGGATCGTGTCTCCCGGGCACAGTCATCTTGGTTGATTCCATTGTTTGAAGATCAACCGATTGTTGTTCTTTTGCAATTGACGATGCAGGTTTGAACGCAATTCTCAAAAGCAGGGGCATTCCATTAGATAGACCGCCAAGTATTCCTCCAGAATTGTTGGATATAGTAACAATCTTCCCATCCTCTACTTCCCAAATATCATTATTTTCCGATCCCCTCCTCTTCGAACCTTCAAAACCAGAACCAAACTCAACTCCTTTAACAGCAGGAATTGCAAATAGTGCCTTGCCCAGATCAGATTCAAGGGCACCAAAAACTGGTTCTCCGAGACCAACTGGAATGTTTAATGCGGTGCATTCTACAACACCACCTAACGAATCACCATCACTTCTTGCTTTCACTATAGCTTCCTTCATCTTCTCTGCCACAGCGGCATCAGGACATCTAACCTCATTCGAATATCTCAATTTTCTAATGTTATCAATTGTAAGATTGTTAGCACGTATGCCTCCAATCTCCAGTGTGTATGCAAGTATTTCTATACCAAGTGTCTGTTGTAACAGTTTTTCAGCAATAGCTCCAGCCATCACAAATGTTGCAGTTATTCTTCCAGAGAATCGTCCTCCGCCTCTATAATCATTGAAACCCCCATACTTCATCATTGCAGGATAATCAGCATGTCCCGGTCGGGGGGTGTTACGCATCGCATCATATGGCCTGGAATCCTGATCTTTGTTCCAAATTAGCATGCAGATAGGCGCACCTGTTGTGTTCCCATTAAACACACCGGAAAGTATCTCCACTCTATCCTCTTCCTTTCTTTGCGTTGTTACAATCGATTGTCCAGGCTTTCTAAGATCGAGCTTGCTTTGAATATCCACTTCACTTATAGGCAAGCCTGCTGGGCAACCATCTACAACGACACCTACACACCTGCCATGACTCTCCCCAAAGCTCATGGCAATGAATCGCTCACCAATTACATTTCCTGACATTTGGTATCACATCACCATGCTCGTTTATATCTCTATCACGCAAGATGAGAAAATTTTGCAAGAGAATTTACTATGTTGTTTCCTTGTATTCTCGTTGTTGTGGGAGCACTATGTATACACATGCAGAACCACACATTGTGCATGGAACGTTATTTCCTTCACGCTGTCCTTCCCTATAGTGTATCTCGGCAGCTTTCTCCGGATCAATGGAGAGAGAGATCTGTTTTTCCCAGTTCAGCGTGCGCCTTGCCTCCGTGATTTCCTTGTCCCATCTTATCACACGATCCCTTAACTTCACCAGGTCACCGGCATGCGCTGCTATCCTGTAGGCAATCAAGCCCTCCCTCACCTCTTCAGGTGTTGGCAAGCCAAGATGTTCAGCAGGGGTAAGATAGCACAATAAATCAACACCCTCAGCAGCAGACACAGCTGCCCCTATGGCACTTGCAATATGATCATAACCGGCAGCAACATCTGTTACCAATGGTCCTAATACATAGTACGGTATTTCTCCAACAAGTGATTTGGCAAGCCTGACATTTGGTGCAACTTCATTCAATGGAACATGTCCAGGACCCTCTATCATAACCTGCACATCCTTTTCATGCGCTCTCTTGGCAAGTCTACCGACATTAATCATTTCAGCAATCTGTAGCTCGTCATGTGAATCAAGAATCGAACCCGGTCTCAAGGCATCACCAAGGCTGAAGGTTACATCATACTCTCTTGCTATTTCACATAAGTAATCAAAATGCTCGTAGTATGGATTTTCCTTGTCATACTTTAGCATCCAGGCAGCTGTTATTGTTCCTCCCTTGCTAACTATACCTCCATACCTCTTCACCTTCATTATTCTCTGGGCAAGTTCTTTCGTTATGCCAGAGTGTATGGTAGTGTAATCAACACCATCCTTGACACATCTTTCAAATGCGTTAAGAAAATCATCTTCATTCATCATTAATGGGTTCTTGTGCATCTGCACTGCTTTGGTGTATGCCTGATAAACCGGCACATAGCCGAACTGTATTGGAGCAGTTTCAAGCAATGTTCTTCTTATAAGTTCAAGATCGCCACCATCACTAAGATCCATGATGGTATCAGCACCATATTTCACAGCAACCCTGGCCTTCTCAACTTCTTCCTCAAGATCTGCCTTTAGTGTTGAGGTTCCAATGTTCACATTTACTTTAGTGGTAAGACCCTTGCCTATACCAACTACTTTGATCTCCTGCTTTCTCGCATTATTTTTTGGGATTATAACTGAACCATTTGCTATTCCCTGCATCAATACAGGAAGATCAATGTCTTCATCCTTGGCCACTTTCTTCATCTCTTCTGTTGGAACTCCCCTACGGGCATAACTCATCTGGGTACCCATTAAATCACTGGGGTATTAAGAATCGATAAAATATAAAAACGCATGGATTACAATCGATGATTTTTGCTATTTAAAGTAATTACCCATTTTACAAAGACTAAATAACAATATTAGGATTGTTGCATGTTCATCCCATGGCAAAAGCTCTAACAATCGCAGGTTCGGATTCCAGTTCTGGGGCAGGCATACAAGCGGATCTGAAAGTATTTTCGTTGATGCATGTTTATGGTACAAGTGTAATTACAGTGTTAACTGCTCAGAACACTAAAGGAGTCAGTAGAATAATGCCAGTAGAACCTACAATGATAAAATCACAGATCAATTCTGTGATTTTTGATATAAAGATAGATGCAATTAAGATAGGGATGGTTTACAGCAAAGATATTATAAATGCAATTGCAAGTGCATTGAAAAATGTAAGCATACCAATAATACTTGATCCAATATTCAAAGCAGGTACCGGCACTATACTGCTTAGAAACGATGCCTATGCATTATTTGTTAAGAAACTGGTTCCAATGGCGTATATTATAACACCAAACAGGATGGAGGCAGAGAAACTTGCTAATATGAAAATAAATGGTGTAGCGGATGCCAAAAATGCTGCAGAAAAAATAGCCGATCTTGGAGCAGGAAATGTGGTAATCAAAGGTGGGCATCTTGAAGGTAAGTGTGCAACTGATATATTGTATCATAACAAGAGATTTTTCGAATATGCAAATGAGAGGGTCAAGAGCAAGGGATTTCATGGTGCTGGGTGTGCTTTCTCAGCTGCGCTAACAGCAGAAATTGCAAAGGGCAAGCCCGTGATAGATGCAACAAAACGGGCAAATGAGTTCATTAACAATGCGATAGCGAATGAATTGAAGATTGGCAAAGGGATGAGCGTTCCGAACTTTGAACAGTTACCATCACCGAATGCTTTGCTAGCGGCCCTGCAGAAAGCTGTATACATTATTGAAGATATTGATAATTTTGGTCTGCTAATACCCGAATCACAAACAAACATAGTTTATGCCAAAGAAAAGGCACAATCAACAGATGATGTAGCAGGGGTGTATGGAAGGATAGTTAAGATCGGTAATAAAGCAAAAGCGTCAGGTAACGTTGGTTTTGGAGCATCAAAACATGTAGCATCGGCAGTGCTAGCAATTATGCATTATGATAAATCAGTAAGATCTAGTATTAACATAAAGTATGATGAAAAGATAATTGAAATTTGTAAGAAACTAGGATGGAAAGTATCAAGTTATGATAGAAGAAATGAGCCAGAGGAAGTGAAGTCTAAAGAAGGTATGACTGTGCAATGGGGCATAGAGCAGGCAGTTTCTAAAATCAGTGCGTTACCCGATGCTGTGTATCACATGGGTGATTGGGGAAAGGAACCCATGATCCTAATATTCGGGAAAAATCCTAAAGAAGTGTGCAGTAAAGCGATTTCAATTTTACATGAGTATAAAACCTGACTTCAAATTGTATATTATGATATTTTCACTCATTCAGATAAGAGTTCAATTAGGCTGCTTGAAACGGCAGTTGTAAATGAGATTGGAGAAATCAAGGCTTATATGCTATTTTGTATAATCAATAGCACGAAGAGTCTTGCTCCTCTTGAATTTCGTGGATATTGCTATCCTCAGGTGACACAGTGGTGAAGGCAGTTTTCCTATGTGCGGGAAATGGCAGACGTATGCTATCTCCAACAACCGGTATTCCAAAATCTATGGTTAAGGTAGGTGATAAACCAAAACCAATTCTTGAACTTGCCATCAATAATTGTAAGGGTGTGCATGGCATCGATGAATTCTTGATTGTAGTGCATAAAGATGACAATATAATTCAAAATTATTTTAGAGACGGTTCTGATTTTGGAGTTAACATACGTTATGTGTTTCAGGAATCGCCACAGGGAACTGCGGATGCTATAAGGTGTGCTGAAAAATATGCTGATAATGCATTTTTGGTAATATACGGAGATAATATATTCACAAAACGCTTGGTCGAAAGCATAAAGTTTACACATGAACATGGACATAAAGATGCTGTTGCAACTTATGGACTTTATTATATGACTGATCAAGAAAAACTCAAACAAGTAGGCACGGCAGAGATTGATGATGAACATCATATCCTACAAATAATCGAAAAAAGTCTTACCACGATAAGCAATTACGCAGTTACAGGTATTATGATTTTCGAACCTATCATATTTGAAACTATGAAACGTAATTGGCATAAATCACTCCGAGGTGAGTATGAAATTCATGATTATACCAACATTCTCCTGCATGAAGGCAGAGTAGTAAACGCTCATATCTCTACAGATCTATGGATGGATGTAACTCAACCCTCAGATATTCCTAAAGCTAATGAAATTGCTAAGGCAATTCATTAACGCATCACTGTTTAATCACATCTTATTTACAAACCACGAAGTTTTATCCATTTTTCCAGCTAACTATTCTTGTTTAATCTAGTTTTGGTTTTACAAATTTCCCAAAATAGTCCAGACGTTTCTTCATCTCATCTTTGAATTCGAAAATTGGTGTTATTGGAGCGGGATCTATTTTCCTTAATATTCCCAAGTAAATTGTGGAATAATCAAGAAGGTATAATGATGATATTATGTTGGCTAACGGTGCGGATCCATATATTGGCGTTTCATACACTTCATGACCATTTCTTTCGAGCATCTCTTTAAACACATTGAATCTTATCTTAATCTCTTCTGGATCAAAGTTATTTCTCACAAGTATTGGTTTTAGCAGAGAATTTTCAGGATTATTATGTTTAGAGCCCCATGAAACCAGTTCATTATGACACGAGTCCAATATTTCAGATGTTATAGCATTGATCTTAGCATTCTCATTTACAGAATTTTTGAACCTTATACCAACTCCTCTTTCCAATGGTGAACAGTAAGCTGCTGGCATTGAGCCAAGCATCCATTTCGCAAGTTGCTTAGATGGATTCTCCTCAAATCTGCACTCCTTACGAATTTTCTTTCCAAGTTCTTGCATCATTGCAATGGAATCATCTATCTGATTTTTCATATCATCAAGAAATGATGAATATGTGAAGATCTTTAGTACAGAAAACAGGATCTCTGGTAAGGTGATGCGCGGTAGTATTCTTTGTTCTATCTTTACATGTGGTATCTTCTTCTTTCTACATATCTGCTCCATCCCTCCTCCCTGCGATATTCCTACTACCTTGGCATTTGCGGAGATAGCTTCAACCATCGTAGTAAGAGTTTCTTCAGTATCGCCAGATACGCTCATTGCAATGAATAATGTATTCTGATTGACAAATGCAGGTACGTGATAATTTTTTTCAATATGAATAGGAACATTGCACCTCAATCGCATCCAGTCGGCAATTATATCGCCTGCTGTTCCAGAGCCTCCCATGCCAGAGAAAACGATCGCATTTACATTTTCGAAGAACTTTTCATCTATGTTTATACTCCTTCCAAATGCGATTTTGCAATACTCTGGCCACTTATCGTATGCATCGCATATTGACGATTTATCAATAATTTTTATTTCATCTGGAGTAAGCATGCAATTTGCTACTCCTTGTGTTGAATAAATCTTATGGTAAAATCTCAGATGCTGTTATCTTATTACATAATTAAATGATAGATCTACCATGTAACCTTCAGAAGAACAGCAAGTCCTGCCAGTTCTGCTATGTTAATCGCTAATAGATAGGGAAGTATGGCATCAACAAATGTTGGTGATACCTCAGTCCTCTATGGAGAATACTGGCCACAACCTGGAACGATCCTTCACAGGCACAGTTTCTGACAACCCATGCAGAGATCACTTCGGCAGGCACCAGCGGAAGGCTCACTACAGAAATTGCAGGTGTAGTGGTCAGTTGTCCATTCGTGGTAACGAGTGAGTCAATGATGGGTGATAAAATGATGGATGATAAGATGATGAAGAGCAAGGTACTAGAAGGCTGGTTGGTCGATATGCAGAGTGGATACAAGCTACGCATTGGGCAGTTTGGTGAGAAAAATAGCCTAGTTTTCACGCAGTGGATGGTTATAGACTATCACTCTTCTTCGAACTCTAGTTACTAAGACATATTATTAAAATTTCTTCGAATGATTGAATGATGCAATGTCTCGATGTGGAGTGGAAAATCAAAGACTGGAGGGGGTTAATTTATGCTTGTTCTTGTGAGCTCAGCCTATTCCCTCGGCGCTTTAGTTTTAGTGTTGACGCTGTTGAAAAGTCGGTTGTTTTGCAGAGTTTTCCCTCATGATATTGCTAGAAGTCATCTCATAAATCGCTACTTACCCAAAAGTAAGTAGATGCAGCATGGATTCTAGTAGGGAAGAAGCGAGTGGCGATTCAATTACTACCTTGTCTGGCCATTTATATGACTTCTAGAGACAACTGTTGATCCAACAGAACCAAATACTAGAGACATAGCGTCTATGGTATCCACATACAGAAAATTTTTATATTGCAATCGGTTGATTCTACTTCAATATGACCGACCTAATGAAACAATGGGACTTTATGGACCCTCCGGTATCCGGTTCGCCAAACAATAGTTACTGGGGAGTAAAGTCCTACCAGAATAATGCCGCAACAAAATACACCTTTAACGATTCCACTTCATGGATAGGAAATGCTGCCAATCTCGTGGTAACAACTACTAACTCAAATCCTAATACCGGACAACAAGGTTGGTGTGCAGGCATTCAAGGGTGCGATCCTTGAAATGCATGTGCAACAGGGGGTAGCTCCATAATCAAAACAGCGGCCAACTCAAATTCCATGTTCACCGGCCTCCCGGTCATTCCCAAAGTGGGCGGCGTAGAGGTAAGTACAATAAACATAGAAGCAAACATGGGATGGTTTTCATCATCAGCGCCAGGTTCATCCGGTCCAAAATACGCCAACATCCTGATCAATTTCTGGTACAAGCACAAGACACAGAACAAGGCGCTCGTCATAGATTTTGCAGTTGGATATCTCCAAAGATCCGGGCCTTCTTGGGTTCAGAGAACCGATGTACCTATTGGAGGTCAATATTCCGCGGATCACTATATTGATCATCCAGACGGAAAAAGAACCTTTCACTATGCGTATTGCTTGAGCAGAATGAACAGCTCCAACACCATGTACTATTTACTCACAGAGGTCAAGCCGGTCGTAAATGCAGCATTTAACAGCACATATCTGAAGAACAATGGGCTCGGTACCAAGGCAGACTATGACTGGGTAGATGTTGAAGTAGGCGCGGAAATAGATACAAGCACGGAATCTGGTACAGGCACACTAAAAGTAGCTATTCAGAAGTGCAGGGTAAGCTGGTAGTTCTCTGCATAAATGAAATAAGGAGGATGGTGACGTCGCGTTCTGATGCAACCAATTTATGGAGCGGCAGTGGCGTTTCTCGTCATCTTCTCTGTCTCACTTTTTCCAATGTTAATTCGTGCAGAAGCCGCAGACTCGTCATTTAAAGATGTGTACCAACTTACGTCATTCGGTTCAAAGCCTTCCCTGAGTCCTGATGGACAGGAAATTATTTTTGTCAGCTATTCTACTTTTGGTCCTGCGAGCTATCCTACAGAGATATGGTCCATTGGGGTTGACGGCAGCAACGCGAGGCTCGTAAAAAAGACCTCTGATGATATGCAGGCATTAAACATACAGTTCAGTCCCAGCGGCGATCGCATTGCATACATAGGAGAAAAGCTGGATGGTTCAAGATCTATCTTTGTAATGGATGCGGGGGGAAGCAATACAAGATCATTGCTAGGCATGGGCAAGACAAGCACATTCATCTGGGTTTCCAGTAACAGCATAATCTATGCCGAGCAAGAAGACGAAAAATCAGTCAGCTTCTGGCAGATGTCCTTAGATTCATCCGATGCAGTCCTCTTGTCAAGAATTTCAATGACAAACACCACTAGGTTTGTCGTATCTGGCAACATGGCACTGACAAACAATAACACCAACCTGCTGTTCACAGGATTTGGCGTTGGACAGGGTAAGAGTGATATTTTTTCTCTCGACCTTGAGACAAGAGAGCTACAGAAACTTGATGGATTGGAAGACTTTTTCATAATAGGACTAGGCCGCGATGGCCATACGGCATTCGTAGGACAAGGGGGTAGTTATAGTATAACCCTATATTCTGTCGATCTTGAAAACCCGACAGAAAAGACCCGACTGTTCGATGGAAACCTGAGCTATTCGGTTTACGAATCACCAGACGGAGGGCTTGTCGTGGCTTATGCTTATGCTCCGGGAGGATCCGCTCCATTTGATGCAAATGAATGGAGAAAGTTTGGAGTGTATGTGGCCTGCCAAGACGGATGCGGAACAAAACCTGCGGTGTTTTCAGACGGCTATGCAATTAGCAATGGACAATATGTAAAAAGTAGCGCCAATGACATAATGATACCTATATTGGCCGCGGTTCTGATCGCCGCAGGTGGAGCCGGGGTGGCGATATACAAAAAGAGGAAGTGTGCCAAAAAATAAGCACAAGTCTACAATTCAAGTAATCGTTACTGTGGCCAAGAAGAAAAGAACGCAGATAAAATAGCTCCCATATTAAACACTCTTTCAGGCGACAAGTCTTTGGAACTTTTCTGACTGGTAGCCGTGTCTAGTGCAGGCAATCATGACTATATGGTAAGTGTTAAGCTCATGACAATGTCAAGACCAACGCGCAGCAGCTCTATTCGAGATAGCATTAAAGATGTTCTGAGTGACGTCATAAGAAAAAGTGGCAGAACACCGAACAGACAGTCTAACATAAAGATAAAGAAGTGAGAGGTAGAAAAGTCAAAACGATAACAAACTGGCAACCAGATCTTATCATACAACGTAGTTGGACAGAAAGAAAATGTATGATAAGGTAAAAGAAAATTGGACATGAAAATAAAGAATGCGGGGAGAATTTCTGACATCAGCAGCAACTAACTTTTGATGCCGTAGGTAATGCATCATCTTTGCTGCCAAACTGCAGAATAGACACAAGCGCTAAAAGTGCAAGACTTGTGCTTTTTGGCAACAATGTACTTTTTGATTCAATTCCGCGTCGATAATCAAGCTTGAGAGAGCCAGACGGGTCTTGCAAATCATTGGACCGAATCCGCTTTCGGTCCTGCGATCATTGACAGTTATGATTCCTATGCCTGCTGCAATTGGCACCAGTGGTACCACCCCGATATACTTGGTGCCAAATTGAACATCGCGGGTTCTGCAAGTTGGCACCATGGTGCCATTTTTTTGATACCAGAGCTTGTTCTGGTGCCAAACACGACGCTAGTATCATCGATCTGGTACCAGTGGTGCCAGATCGCGTGCTTGAAGTGATACTACTGGTACCAAAATTCCTCTTCTGGTGCCAAAAGTGGTACCACTGGTATCACACAGACTGCACAAATGTTACTGAAAATAAATTGGTTTGTCTAAAGATGGGTTTGGTGCTACTGCACCGCCTTTTCTGATACCCCTGTGGTACCAACGTAGAGGGAAGCAGGCATCGCCTGCAATCAGAATTTCGTTCGGTAGTTCGGATTTTTATTATTTTACAAAGCTATTATCGATATTAGAATTAATAAACATTCTTGTAAGTAAAAACACAAGATTCTTGCGGATAAATAACAAAATCTACGTATGAATCATGCCAATCTTTAGCTCCGGAGCAGCTAAGACAATTCGCAAACCCGGCGCAATTTTCCTGCCTTAAATTCCTACAGTACCACGGTATTTGGAGGTGAATGATGCAACCACAGAGGAAAGTGTAAACGATGGTCCTAGCAAGCAGACAACAAGGGTACGAATAAACACAGAGATAGAAGGGGAACCTGCAGAGATACTACTCGAGCTGAAGCAGCGCGGCCTTGTTTCAGATAACACGGATGCTGTCAACCAAGGCCTACTTGTGCTGTACGACAGGGTGCTAAGGCGGGACCTGGCTAGACTTCAGCTGCAGCGGTTGAAAGGGGTTCAGTAGATGCAACCTTTCCTTTTTCTTTCCCCTTGCTTCCTTCGTTGTCGCCTGCTTCGAGCTCTTCTTCAAACTTGAACACGTTGCTATTGGTCTTTATGGCACCATCGAGAATATCTTTAGCATCCTCAGGTTTATTCCACATTGAATCAAGCATCCTTCTGACATCTCGCTCGTCCCTTGCAGCCTTGCATATCTTTTGTACCGTCACATCTTTTGGCGCTCCTTTATCGCGCAGTTTTGCGTTAAAATCGGCTGCCCTTAGCAGTTGCACGTTCAGCCTTTCAGCGTACTGGGCCAGTGTGATAGTACTGTTGCCCTCGTTGTTATCTTTGCTGTTGCTATTTGCCACCTTTACGCGGATATCCTCAAAAGCTCCGCCGGCAAATACCCCGACAACGCCGTTCTTCACCTGCCTTCCCTCCGGAGTGTCGACACCAAAGTCGGTGCTCCATTTCAGCACGTTGAAAAAGTCATCCAAGTCCTTTCTTCTCACTAGCCCCCACTTGCATTCAAGCACATATGTCACAGGCTTGGCAAATACTGAGGGTGTCACCGTCCATACTCTATCTACTTCTGCGCTCTGCCTTCTGTCACCTACGCTTTTTATCAGGTGCAGCGTAATGCGCCTTGGGTCCATTTTACCTGTACCGTTGTTCCTATGGTTCTGCGTCCTGAATTCGGCTCCCACCGTAAACCTGTCAATGAACCATTCAACGCAAGCTTCCCAGTTGTGGCCTATCCTGTTTGCCCTACCCTTGCTTATTCTGATGTAGTTCTTTGCCATCTCTAAAGAAGCGTTCAATACTTCGACATTCATCGATTCGTGATAGTAATATCGGTAAGCGTCAAAGAGCTTTACCTCTCTGATAGAGGGATACAGCTGCATGGCTCTTGCAATGGCTGATTCAGCTTCATTATCTGTTGCCTTGAGAATGTCTTTGACCTGATTTATGCTTGCGATTCTCCCAAGCTCTGTTTCACTTACTATTAGGTTCCTTATTGCCAGTACCCGTTGTACCAGAGGGTTTGTTGACGCCTTGCTCTTTAGCGCTTCGTTTGTGCGCATGACAGCTTGCTTTAATGCGGCAAGGTCGTCGCCGCCATCCTGCTCAATCCATGTTATCAAATAACCTTCCTGAAACGGTGACTGCGAATCATGGGTCTGGTATCCCCTCACGTATAGCAGCCCTTTCTTTTCGTACCTCCTTGCAGTGGTCATGATGTCTGGCATGGTCACCCCTTTTTCTTTCAGTGCATTGAAAATCTCGGTTGAATAGAATGCCCTGTCTGAATTGTCTTTGAGGAAGTTCAAGACAAGCTGAGCCTTGCTTTTGCTGCCCCTGTTGCCTCTCTTGTCGGAGTATTCGGAGCTAAAGTGAACAAATCTGTGCCCGTCAATGACGAAAGGAGTGTCTTCTGTGCCTACCCTTTCTCCTTCCCCTTGCCCTCTTTGACCGTTGATAACATACAAGTGAAACATTCTCGTATTGCTCCTGAATCCAGCTCGACCTTTGAACTGCTTGTTGTATTCAAACAGTGGTTTGTCTGTCCTTAAAATGAGATGCTTTCTCCATAGATTTGATAGCAGATGGAATGCTGTCTTTTCATCAATGCCTGTAGTGGTAACGACGTCTCTGGCTGATTTTGGTCTGCCGTCTGCCAAAGCTGTCAGTACGGCTTTTACACAATAGTCTTTGCCATGTACAGCCATCACATACTACACTCTCCTGCGCATTTAAGGCGAGAAATGGAGTTCGAACGTCTGCGTGTATTGTACAGTGCCGCAAAAAACTGGTCTAGGTTATTCTTGCCTATTTGCCAAAACAGAGCAAGAATATTGCTCCTTTGGACAAAGTAAGATGGAGGATGGTAAACCCCTTGATCTACGATCTCATCGTAATAACTGAAGAACCAATGGATGACACAGATCCCAGTCCAAATATGCCCGTTGGCGGAGCACAACTAGCAGAACCACTTGGGCAGTAAGATCCGCCTTTTTTTACATGCCACTCCCTGTGCAGAGAAGATAGGTTCCCCACCCCAGTTTCTCTATTTTTAATTCATTGTGGTATGCTTTGCCTATTCTTATAATATTCAATTAAGAACTGTATGCCTTTCTCTAGTGTCCATTGCGGTTTGTAGCCTAGAGATTTTGATATCAGTGATAGATCTGCAATTGTGTCATGTACATAATTCTTCAAAGGATTCTCAACATATTCTGGCATTATAGATGTGCCCAATAGTTTGTTGATCATTGCAATCAGATCATTGAAACTTGTTCCCACACCTGTTCCAACATTAAATATGCCAAAACCTATGTTAGATTTCATTGCAAGTATATTGGCAGAAACAACATCTGACACAAAGGTAAAGTCCCTCCTTTGGGTACCATCTCCATAGATAATTGGAGATTTACCATTCATCATATCCCATAGAAACTGTGATACGTTGTTAGCATACTGTCCCTTATGCATCTCTTTAGGTCCATAAACACTGAAGTATCTCAACCCTATAGAAGGCAAGTTATTCTCATAGAAGTATGTCTGTGCCACTATCTCTCTTGTGCGGAAAGATGCTTCATAGAATGTCTTAGCCGTGATTGGTTGATTCTCGCTATATGGCAATGGATTGCCATTATACATCGATGACGTTGAAGCGTAGATAACCTTCTTAACACCATTCTCCAATGCTGCCTTCATGACATTCATGAACCCGAGAACATTAACCTCCATCCCAAGTTTAGGCTGCTCCTTGAACATGGGAGAGGAGCTCATCGCAGCGTTATGAAAAACATAATCACAATTTTCGCATGTTTTATTCACAAGTTCTGTATCCATAACAGAGCCTTTAACAAATTCAACTCCATCAACATTCTTTTCATTACCAAGGTAAAGGTTATCAAGAATTATAACATCACATTCTTTAGCAAGCTTTCCCGCTATGTTTGAACCTATGAATCCCGCCCCACCAGTCACCAGAACCTTCATCGTTTGGAGAATCTGGAATGTAGCAATAAAAAGGTAGCTACATGTATCTTTTCTTTACAGGTTTGAGCTTTGCTATGTGAATTCCAAGGGGTATTGGTGCAAAACCTATCGCAAGGAATATTTGAGGTAGAATCAAAATATCAAAGATTCTATAATCTTCGTTGATAATATTGGTTAACGTATAGGTATAAAACATTCCTGTTGGCATAAGTACACCTTGTGCAATAAGTATCACAGCAACAGTTTTTGGCGCATCTCTCTTTGCCAGAACATATGCAACACCTGCCAATCCAAAACCTGGCAATGCAAAGAGAAACATACCAACAAAAACCAGTTGGTATGGCTGTGTAATTATGTTACCAATATCAATTGGGCGTGATAATGCGTAATAAAATGATGCTAGATATGCAATGAACATTGCATGCAAACCAAGAGCAGCAAGTGCCATTCCAGTCTCCAGTTTCATGCTTAACATGGTTAAAGAAGCTTTCATATGGGCATAAATAAGTTGTGGGCAACTCTTTTATGCGTGTGAGAAATTACATCCTCACAAACTTTTTTATCTCATATTCACATATGGAGAGTTCCTTCTTGCAATAGGACAATTCCTCTAATATCTTTTCCTTATTGGTTTTAACATGCATCGTATCACTGTTCTCCAGTGCGGAGCGCATGTCTGTAAGAAGGATATTTGTAATTCTTATTCGCTGGCCAAGATTGTACAAGCGCTCCATCAGTTCAGTAGGTAACTTTGCCTTGCGTGAAAGATCATCTAATTTATCATATAGATGCAAAGCATCACGAAACTGTGAATGAAGTGATTGGAAATCTTTTTTCTCTTCTGCTAAACCCTTGATCTTATCCAAATTCGATGGATCAATGGCCTTCGGTCTTTCAACGAATGACTGATAGCGCATAAAGATCTTGTTAGAACACTCCAAACATACTTTCTTTTCATTTACATTTATACTCAACAATATATCCTTACCACAAACACAACACTTGTCAAGTGATCCCACATCGATAGTAAAGGCTATCAAGTATTAATTTAATATGGCAATAGCATGGAGCATGTAGGCAAGATCTTAATCTCAAAATGGTATTCATATATGGGTTTAAATGTAGTGCATTGCAACAGAAGTGTAGGCCTTTGAAAGTACAAGCATGAGAACATTCGCTATAATGATCGATGTCATCGCTGCTGCTATACTCATTGCTGTTGTGGTATTTCCAGCAACCAATCTTATTCACGAAACTGACCAGTGAAGGTGTTATCGCATCTAGTTCCAATGGAGAATGCGTTGTGGATACACCTGATCAGATACCCGGGGTCATCAAAAATTGCGACTTGCCAGTGGGTAAAGGTTACTGTGAGCTATCAGCAGGGAATGTTTGAGGCAACTATTGTCTCTCAACCATGATTGAAACTATATATTGTTGATTACTTTTTGTGATATCATGCGGATCTGTAAGGATTGCACAGAGCATAGATTGGTATATGAACAGATAACCTCTATTGAAAATTGCGAATGTAATTGTCATGCAGAACATGAAAGCGGCTGTGCTACAGATCCTTGCTGCAGATAATACGTTTTTATTACCATTAATTAGTGATGCATTTGAGGATACCAAACCTTGTTAGTTTGTGGGCAGGGCTAGACGCTGGGAGCGCGTCGTGCTTAACGTTCTGCCCCACACTCTAACGTCTTAGCATCGATGTAAATTAAATCAATTATCAAGAAGTAATTTCTAGAATCCAGCCCTTGCGAACCAGTTTCTCATCTTCTTTCTCACCAACGCCGGTTGCATATCTCCAGACATCTTTTTCATCAAAATGCATCATTCTCTTTATGTTCGTTAATGACTCTATTTCACTTTCCACACCCTCAACATTTGCTGAACATGATTTGCAGAACTGGCATTTTCTATCCAATTTAACTTCCTTACCTGCTTCTATAACTGGATATGCTTTGCACGCCAGTGGTCTGTTTTCATAAATCATGCATTTGTATCCACCATGCGGAGAGCGTTCTTTGCTATCAACATCCAGAAAAGGGCATAGATCTCCACTTTCTCTGGTACCCATTAACTGATACGTAATGATTCTTCCCGGCCCAACCTTGTTTGCATCTCTATATTTGCTACCTACCCCTATTCTGGGCAGAATGGTTACTGTTTTGTTAAGATCCTTCGCAAGCCGCTCTATCACCTCCTTCTCTGAAGGCATGATCAGAACTCCAACTTTACCAAAACTTTTGTCAGGATAATATTCACGATAGATGCAGCAATCAGAACAGTTCTCTACACATTTGAAACGCAATATGGTAGCAAGCATAAGACGTAAAATAAACTGTTCTTTCATACCCCAATGTTATATTCCCGTGGCGGTTCGTTTCGCATAATATTTTTCAGAAACAATGCTCATTGTGAGTAAAAGGATCGCAATTTTACCTTGTGCTCTACTTTTTTGATCATAGTCTAGGAAGGGTGTTTAAAATGTATTATAGTCATTTGACTAACTTTTGACCAATTCTAAAGGGAATTGTATTGATGATGATCTAGCATAGGCTTTTCTAGCTCCCTATGTCACTAGTAATATTGCGTGCATAAAGGGGTATAATAGAG
>Ga0073934_10001838_pt1 | contig 47922 bp, 51 predicted proteins | sample LarsenN4metaG_FD_76834 | JGI IMG/M metagenome (GOLD analysis project Ga0073934, IMG submission 76834) | Hot spring sediment bacterial and archeal communities from British Columbia, Canada, to study Microbial Dark Matter (Phase II) - Larsen... ...
ACACCACACAACCGCCTCCGCAGGGCCCCGCTCCGCCCCAGGACGCCCAGCCACCGGAAACGACCCCGCACGACGCTCCAGCGTCGCAAACACACGGTAGTTCCCCTCCGCACGAAGCGCCGAAAGCTCCGAACGGAAATGCGCCTCAAAATCCATTCCGCCTGTCTCCCGGCCTGACCCCTGCCGCCGCTGCCCGGCATCTGGCGCGGACAGGGGTGCCCCGACATTGATCCGGATCAAGCCCGCCGGCAATGGCCCTGCGGCGGGGGCCGCGGGCGGGCCGCGCGGGCGGGCGCGACGGCGGGCGCGGAGGCGGGCGCGATGGCGGGCGCGATAGCGCTTTGATTCCCCCCCGAGCTGTGCGACAAGTCGGACGGGGAGCGAGGGCATCCGCCGGCGGAGGCCGGCGGCCCGCGGGGCGCCGGGACGGCGCGCCTCCCCGGGGAGGCCGGAGCGTGCACGACATCCTGGCCGGCAAGATCGCATGGCGGCTGACGGACGAGGCGTCCTCGGTCCGGCAGCTTGCCGACGAGGCGCTGGCCGAGGTCGCCCGCCGGCCGGTCGTGACCGGCACCGCCGATCCCGAGATGACCGCCCGGATCGCCGAGGAAACGCTGCGCATGGGCGCCAGCGGCGCCTCGGTGCTGGCGGTGGCGCGGTCGGGCGGCATCGGGCCGCTGGCGACGATCGACGTCTATGTCGGCGCGGTCGCGGCCTGGCTCGGCACGGCCTGGATCGACGACCGCCTGAGCTTTGCCGACGTGACGCGCGGCTGCGCCGTGCTGCACCGGGTGATCGCCGAGGTGCCCTGCGTCTTTCCGCCGCAGGCGCTGCCGGCGCGGGCCGGTTCGGTGCTGGTCGTCGTGCCCGAGGGCGAGGACCACATCCTCGGCGCCGCGACCGCGGTGCACCAGCTGCGCCGCGCCGGGTTCAGCGTCGCGGCCGGGTTCTGCCCGCCCGACGACGATGTCGAGGCGGCCGCGGCGCGCCCCGAGATCGAGGCGGTGCTCCTCTCGGTGGCGAGCGTGGACCGCCTCGACCGGGTCGGCGGCCTGACCCGCCGGATCCGGGCGCGCACGGCGGCGCCGGTTCTCCTCGGCGGCGCGATCCTCGGCCGGCTGCGGCCCGAGGCGCTGTCCGACCCGCACCTGCCGCAGATCGTGCCGGGCGGGATCGCCACCCTTCTCGGCTCGGGCGCGGCGATCCTCGGCGCCGGAAGGGCCGGGCGATGACGAACGATCTCAGCACCTTCATCCGCGCCGGGGCCCTGCCGCTGATCGCGCCGGACCTGCTGGCGCAGGTGATCGCGACGGCGGGCGACGTGTCGATCGTGGTCGGTCCGGACGACATCGTGCAGGCGGTGCTGGCCAACCCCCACCACCGGTCCTTCGGCTCGCTCGACCACTGGCTCGGGGCGAAGGTGACCGACATCTTCACCAGCGAGAGCGCGGCCAAGCTGGCCGGCCGCATCGCCGACCTGCGCGGCGCGATGCCGCAGGTGCGGGCGCTGGAGCTCAATCACAGCGACCCCGAGGACCGCACAATCTGGACCTATCCGATCCGCTACTCGCTGCACCGGCTGGACGAGGCCGGCGCGCTGCTGATGGTCGGGCGCGACCTGCGCCCGCTTGCCGAGGCGCAGCAGGACCTGGTGCGGATGCAGATCGCGCTGGAACAGGAACAGCAGCAGCAGCGCGACCTCGAGACGCGGCTGCGCGCGATGCTGGCCGCGAGCCGCGACGGGATCGTGATCCTCGCGCTCGGCACCGGCCGCATCCTGCAGGCCAATGCCGTCGCCGAGGAGGCCTTCGGCGCGGCGCCGGGCAGCCTTGCCGGCAAGCTGCTGGCCGCCGAGATCGACCCCGCGGGACGCGCCGCGCTCGAGGCCTGGATCGCCGCCGGGACCGAGGCCGCGCCGCTTCCGATGGTGGCCCGCCGCACCGGGCGGCCGATCGCGGCGGTGCCGACGCTCTACCGCGCCAGCGGGGAATGGCAGGCGCTGCTGCGGTTCGACGGCCGCCGCGGGGCGGAGGCCGAGGACAGCCCGCTCGCCGCCGGACTCGCGAGCCTCTACCGCAACGGGGCCGATGCGGTCGTCTTCACCGACGATGCCGGGGTGATCCGGCTGGCGAACGACGCCTTCCTGCGGCTGGCGGCGCTGCCGGGTCCGCTGTCGGCGCGCGGGCGCCCGCTGGCCGAATTCCTGGCGCGCGGCACGGCCGACGTGCGCGCCATCGCCGAGGGCGCGCGCGCCGCCGGGGCGCTGCGCTTCTATCGGGCGAAGGTCAGGACGGCCTATGGCGACGAGACCGAGGCCGAGATCTCGGCGACCTGGATCAGCGGGATCCGCGGCGACGGGCTGGGCCTCGTCATCCGCGATGTCGGCCGCCCGGATCTGGCGCGGCTCCGGGCGCCGCCGGCCGAGGGCCGGGGCCGCGGCGCGGCGGCGCTGGTCGGCACCGCGCCGCTGCGCGACATCGTGGCCGAGACGACCGACGTGATCGAGCGGATGTGCATCGAGGCCGCGCTGTCCCTGACCCGCAACAACCGCGTCGCGGCGGCCGAGATGCTGGGCCTGTCGCGCCAGTCGCTCTACGTCAAGCTGCGCAAGTACGGGCTGATCGGCCGCGACGAGATCTGAGCGGCGGCGGCGGGGACCGCCGGGGCGGCTCAGCGCCCCGCCAGTTCCTCGAGCGTCGCCTCGTGCCAGAGCGCGCGTTCCCCCGTCAGTTGCAGGTCGCAGGACAGGGCCGCCGGTCCGGCACCCGTCCCGCCGTCCCACTGCGCCGCCTCGAAGGCGCATTCGGCCGCCTTCCAGGCGGTCCACGCCGCCTCGGCCGCGGTCCCGAGCGGCGCCCTGGGCGGCAGCGCCGAGCCGAGGCCGGCAAGCTCTGCGTCCGACCGGGTCATCGCGTCGAGCACGCCGGCGAGCGCGGCGCCGCGCCGGGCCTCCCACCAGTCGCGTTCCGACGCGAGGCAGGCCACCATGCCGGCCGTGGTCTGGCCGGCCTCGGTCTGCATGCAGGCCGAGGCGGCGCGCCCGATGCAGGCGCGGCGGGCGGCGTCGTCGCCATCGGCTGCGGCGAGGCAGGACTCGGTGGCCACCGGGCCGGGCAGCGGCGCGTCCTCTGCGGCGGCCGGGGCGGCGGGAATGAAGGCAAGGCAGGCAAGCCAGGCAAGGCAGGCGATGCCGGGGCTGCGGGCGGTCATGCCATGTCCTCGCGGGTTCCTCCGGGCCGGATCACGCGCCGCACCCCGTCCCCACATGGAACGGATCCTTCCCCCGGTCAACTGCCCGCGGCCCCCCCCCCGCGCGCGGCGCCCCCTGCGCCCGTCACGAACCGCCGCGCAGCAGCGCCTCGATCTCCTCCCGCGAGGGCATCGAGGGCGCGGTGCCCGGCCGCGTCACGCTGATCGCGGCGGTGGCGCAGCCGAAGCGGACGGCCTCGGCCGGAGGGCGGCCCTCGGCCAGCGCCACGGCGAAGCCGCCGTTGAAGGCGTCCCCCGCGCCGGTGGTCTCGACGACCGGGCCGGCGCTGAAGGCCGGCACGTGGACCGAGGCGCCGTCCCGGCGCAGCAGGGCCCCCTTCTCGCCCAGCGTGATGACCGCCGCCCGCGGCCCGCGCGCGATCAGCGCGTCGGCGGCGCGCTCGGCCTCGGCAAGCGTGGTCACGGGCAGGCCGGCCAGCGCCTCGGTCTCGCTCTCGTTCGGCGTCACGTAGTCGCAGAGCGCCAGCATCCCGTCGTCGAGCGGCGCCGCGGGGGCGGGGTTCAGGATCGTCACCGCGCCGCCCGCGCGGGCGATCCGCAGGAAGTGCAGCGCCGCGTCCATCGGCTGTTCGAGCTGGGTGATGGCGACATCGGCGCCCGCGATCAGGTCGCGGTGGCGTTCGACATCCTCCGCCGAGATCCGCCCCGCCGCGCCGGGCGCGATGATGATCGCGTTGTTGCCGGTGGCATGTTCGACGAAGATGTAGGCGGCACCCGTGTAGCTCTCCGCATCCTCGGTGATCTCGGGGCGGACCCCGGCCGCGGCCCAGGTCGCGCGGGCGATGTCGGCGAAGGGATCGCGCCCGAGGCGCGAGATGAAGTGGACCTCCGCCCCCGCGCCGCCGGCGCGCGCCGCGGCGACCGACTGGTTGGAACCCTTGCCGCCGGGGCCGAGCGCGAAGGACCGGCCGAGGATCGTCTCGCCCATCTTCGGCTGGCGGTCGGCGCGGTAGGCGGTATCGGCGACGAAGACGCCGAGGATCACGATCCGGGGCATGGCCCGTCCCTTCCCTCCTGTCGGGTCAGCTGGCGCAGGCGGGCCTCACGCATCCGGCGGGATGACCCCCTTGCGGAACATGAAGCAGCCGTAGAAGCGGCGCTCGCCGGTCTGGATCACGGCATAGGACTTCCGCGCCATGTCGTAGAAGGCAAAGCGCTCGATGCCGATCATCGGGCGCGGCCGGCCCTCGGCGCGGTCGATCACCGCCTGCACCTCGGCCTGCACCGGCGGCACCTCGGCGGGCTTGCCGACGACCTCCATACGGCCGGCGAAATCGTCCACGAAGGTGTCGAGCGGCAGCACCGACAGGATCGCCTCGGCCGCCGCCGCCGCGGTCAGGTTGTCCATCCGGAACAGCTCGCCCCGCACCGTGTGCGAGGCGACCGAGTCGGAGGGGAAGTTGGTGTCGGCGAGGATCAGCACGTCGCCGTGCCCCATCGCGCGCAGGACGTGCAGCACCTCGGCATTCAGCCGCGGATCGATGCCTTTCAGCATGGTGGTCCTCCCTTTGGCGCAGGTTGGCCGCGCCGGCCGCGGGCCGTCAAGGGGCGCACCGCCGCGCCGCCCGCCGCCCGCCGCCGCGCCCGTCACCGTCACGGCCAGAGCCGCGCGACCTCGGCGGCGAGCGCCCGGCCCAGCGCCACATGCGCGGCGGCGTCGTAGTGGATGCCGTCGAGCGGATCGACGGCGATGACGCCGCCGGCATCGAAGAAGGGCAGGCCGCGGCGGTCCGCCTCGGCCCGGATCGCGGCGGCAAGGCGCAGCGACTTCGCCCGCCCGCCGGCGAACATCCCGGCAAGGCAGCCGGTCTCGAGGATCGGCGGCGGCGCAACAAGCAGGATGTCGGGCGCGGCGCTGCCGGGGCCGGCGTCCGAGGCCAGGATCGCGTCGGCGATCCGGCCGACCGACAGCGCGATGTCGCCCGCATCGACGGCAAAGCGCGGCTTGAGGTCGTTGGTGCCGAGCTTGACGATCACGACATCGAGCGGGCGGTGGCTTTCGAGCAGCGCCGGCAGCACCGCCAGGCCGTTCTTGTGCGCCCCCTCGATCGGATCGGCGTGGACGGTGGTGCGGCCGGGAAGGCCCTCGTCGATGACGCGCCAGCCGGGGCCGAGTTCGGCCGCCATCACGCCCGGCCAGCGTTCCGCCGGCCCGTGGCGCCCGACGAAATCGAGATCGGGCATCGGCGGCGTGCCGTGGGTGTTCGAATCGCCGAAGCAGAGGACGCTGCGCGTCATCCCGGGTCCCTCCTCAAGGGTGTCAGAGCCGCGCCCCCGTGCCGGCGTCGAAAAGATGCGCGCGGGCCGGGTCGGGCACCAGCGTCAGCGCGTCGCCCGGCCGGAAGGTGTGGCGCTCGCGGAACTGCGCGACGAGGTCGCGGTCGCCGGCGCGCAGCACGACATGGGTCTCCGACCCGGTCGGCTCGACCACCGCGACCGTCCCCGCGATGCCGCTGCCGGGCGCGCCGATGTCCAGCGCCTCGGGCCGGACGCCATAGGTCACCGCGCGCCCCTCGGCCACCGCCGCGCCGGGTGGCAGGGGCAGCCGCGCCCCGCCCGCGGCGGCATCGGTCTCCACCGCGCCGCCGCGCACCACGCCGGGGATCATGTTCATCGCCGGGCTGCCGATGAAGGTGGCGACGAAGGTGTTGACCGGGCGGTCATAGACGTCGAGCGGCGCGCCCGACTGCTCGATCCGGCCGGCCTGCATGACGACGATCTTGTCGGCCATCGTCATCGCCTCGATCTGGTCGTGGGTGACATAGACGGTCGTCGTCTCGAGGCGCTGGTGCAGTTCGCGGATCTCGGCCCGCATCTGCACGCGCAGCTTGGCGTCGAGGTTCGACAGCGGCTCGTCGAAGAGGAACACCTGCGGGTCGCGCACGATGGCGCGGCCCATCGCGACGCGCTGGCGCTGGCCGCCCGACAGCGCGCGCGGATAGCGGTCGAGATAGGGGGTCAGGCCGAGGATCTCGGCCGCGCGTTCGACCCGGGCGCGGATGTCCTCCTTCGCCATGCCGCGCATCCTGAGCGCGAAGCCCATGTTCGCGGCGACCGTCTTGTGGGGATAGAGCGCGTAGTTCTGGAACACCATCGCGATGTCGCGCTCGCTGGGCGGCAGGTTGTTCACCACCCGCTCGCCGATGCGGATGGTGCCGGCGGTGATCTCCTCGAGCCCCGCGATCATCCGCAGGAGGGTGGACTTGCCGCAGCCCGACGGCCCGACGAGGACGACGAACTCGCCGTCCGGAATGTCGAGGTTCAGCCCCTCGATCACCTTCACGCCGCCATAGGATTTCGCCAGGTCGCGGATCGTGACTTCGGCCATGTCGTGCCCGCTTCCCCCCGTCCTCGCGCGCCGCCTCGCGGGCCAGAAGTAGCCGAGGGCAGGGGGCCTGTCCACCACCTGACCATACTAACATGTTAGAAACTTGACAGGCTGTGCGGCCCGGCCCAAGCTGTCCGCGACTGGCCGGGATTCCGGCCGGACACGGCGTGCGCCGGCCCCCGGTTCCGGGGGGCGCGGGCACCCCGGACACCGGGCCGTCAAGAAGACGCCGAGGCAGATGCACCGGCGCGCAACCCTAGGGAGGACTCGTCGTGAAGGTCGAACTCTACAATGCCGTGGTCGCGGGGATGTCCCGCCGCGGCCTGCTGAAAGGCGCGACCAGCCTCGGCGCCGTGGCGGCGCTGGGCTCCGCCGGGCTGATGCCGAAGCGGGCCATGGCCCAGGACAACCTGCGGGCCGAGATCCTGAAGATCCCCGGCGTGGGCGCGGGCTCGCCCACCGATGCCGACTGGCAGAAGGTCGGCGAGATGTGCCTCGGCCCGACCAAGGCAAACGTCGCCGAGGGCGAGTTCGCGGGGGTCGAGCTGACCTTCATGGGGCTCAACAACCAGAACCTGCACAACGTGCTGTTCCGCGGCTTCCTCAAGCCGTGGGAGGCCTATACGGGCGCCAAGATCAACTGGATCGACCTCGCCCAGGCCGACTACAACCCGCGTCTCCAGCAGTCGATCGCCACCGGCACGGTGGACTTCGACATCATCGAGATGGGCGCGCCCTTCGAGGGCGACACCGCCGGGCAGGGCCTGCTCGACCCGATGCCCGACTGGGTGGCCCAGCAGATCGAGGCCGACGACCTCGTGGCCTATCTCAAGCCGCCGGTCGGCACCTGGGACGGCAAGACCTACCGGATCACCATCGACGGCGACTGCCACACGCTCGCCTACCGCAAGGACTATTTCGGCGACGGCTCGATCACCGGCCTTGCCGAGATGCCGAAGCACTGGGACGAGGTGAACGCGATGTCGATCGCCCTGATGGGCAAGACCGACCCGCTGACCGGCCAGCCCGCCTACGGCTTCCTCGACCCGCTGAAGGGCTGGGGCGGCTTCGGCTTCTACTTCCTGGAGGACCGCGCGACGGCCTATGTCAAGCATCCCTCCGATCCGGCCTGGCTCTTCGACCCCGACACGATGAAGCCGCGCGTCAACAACCCCGGCTGGGTGCAGGCGATCCAGGACGTGATGGACCTGATCAAGGCGAACGCCTATCCGCCGGACCAGATCAACGCCGATCCCGGCGCCACCGCCTTCCAGCAGTTCCTCGCCGGCACCGGCGCGGCGCTGACCTGGTGGGGCGACGTCGGCTCGAACGCGCGCACCTCCGACACCTCGGTGGTGGGCGAGGTCGTGGGCTTCGACATCAACCCCGGCGCCAAGCGGGTGTACAACCACGCCGCCGGCGCCTGGGAGGAGACCGAGAACTTCGCGCCGAACCTCGCCTATCTCGGCTGGGGCATCTATGTCACCAACCGCGTCTCGGGCGACGAGAAGAAGCGCAAGGCGGCCTGGTCGGCGGCGGCGCATCTGGGCGGCAAGGACATCTCGCTCTGGATGGCGGCCTATCCCTCGGGCTTCCAGCCCTACCGCAACTCGCACTTCAACTTCGACGAATGGGAAGCGGCGGGCTACGACCGGGCCTTCATCGAGGACTATCTCGGGTCCAACCGCGACAGCTACAACCACCCGAACGCGGCGATCGAGCCGCGCATCCCCGGCATCTTCCAGTACTACTCGGTGGCCGAGGACGAACTGGCCAAGGGCTTCGCGGGGCAGTACGCCTCGGCCCAGGAGACGGCGGACGCCATCGCCGCGGCCTGGGAGAAGATCACCGACCAGATCGGGCGCGAGAACCAGATCAAGCTCTACAAGGCCTCGCTCGGGATGTAGGGCAGGGCCGGACGGACGGGGGCGGCGCGCGGGCGACTGCGCGCCGCCCTTTCCTTTGCCGCGCCGCCCCGTATCACCCCGGTTTATTGCACCCAGAAGCGCGGGCGCTAACTCTTTGGCCTGCGACACCCCGGAACCGGAGCCCCGCATGTTCGGCCGCAGGCCAGACCCCCCGCCGACGATCCGCTTCCTCTGCGAGCCGCGCGACCACGGCGTCATCGCCCCGCCGGTTCCGGCGAAGGACTACCTGCCGGCCTGGTTCCGCCGGCTGCCCGCCGTCGATCCCGAACGGGTCTCGGCGACCGATACCGGCCTCACCGTCAAGCGCTGCATGCCGTTCCTCGACGCGATGGCGGCGGGATGGATCATCCCCTTCGCCGCCGAGGTCCGCCTGACCATCTCCGAGGGCGGCCGCCGGGTGGAGACGGGATGGGACTTCGACCGCCCGATGGCCTCGAACCACGGCATGCACCAGGTCCGCGGCAATCCCTGGGGCGAGCGGCCGCCCTGCAAGTTCCACAACTTCTGGACCATCGTCACGCCGCCGGGCTGGTCCTGCCTGTTCGTCAGCCCGCTCAACCGGCCGAACGGCATCTTCGAGGTCGTCGCCGGGATCGTGGACACCGACACCTACACGGCGCCGGTGCATTTTCCCTTCTTCGCCACCGGGCCGGACGGCCTGCACGTCATCGAAAAGGGCTCGCCGCTGATCCAGGTCGTGCCGTTCCGGCGCGATTCGGTCGAGCTTCCGGCCCTGATCGGGGCGGAGACGCCGCAGGACGGCGCCGCGCGGGACCGGGTCCTGCGCAACACGCGGGCCGGCACCGGCTGGTACCGCACCGAGGCGCGGGCGCCGCGCCGCTAGGACCGGCCATGCAGGAACGGACAGGGCCGCCCCCGGCCGGGGCGGCCCTGCCGCTTCGCGCCGCCCGGGGGCGGGGCGTCAGTCGTCGTCGTCGCCCGAGTTCGAATTGCTGTTCGAGTTCGAGTTGGAGTTGCTGTTCGAGTTGGAGTTGGAGTTGCTGTTCGAGTTGGAGTTGGAGTTGCTGTTCGAGTTGGAGTTCGAGTTGGAGTTGCTGTTCGAGTTCGAGTTCGAGTTGGAGTTCGAGTTCGAGTTGGAGTTCGAGTTCGAATTGCTGTTCGAGTTGCTGTTGCTGTTGGAGTTGCCGGCCGAGGCGCCGCCCGTGCCGGTCGTGTCATCGTCCACCAGGATCCAGACCCAGCGCCCGTCCTGCTTCACCCGCTTCCAGACCTTGCCGGTGCTGGCCGGCACGAGCCGGGCGTCCTCGCCCGCGGGCAGGTAGGACTTCGCGCGGAAGTCGGTCGTCTTGCCGCGATCGGGCAGCAGCGCCGCCGCGGCGGCGGGGGCGCCGGCGCCGGCCGGCGGGGCAGAGAGGGCGGTCATGGTCAGGCCGAGGGCCCCGAGAACGGAGGCGATGGTCTTCATGGCTGTCTCCTTGGGATGCGGGATCGCATGAGACCAGTGTGGGGCATCTGCCGGCCTTGGCCATAAACCCGCGGCCGATCCGCACAAACCTTCCGCCGGTCAGGCCCACGTAAACCGGGGTTTATGCCCGGGGGGTCATGCCGGCCCGTGCCGGACGTGACGCCCTTTCCATTGCCGCGGGGCCGGGCGGGGCGCCGCCCCGGCCCGCGCCCCTCCGCCCTGCGGTCAGAGCGGGCCGTTGCGCCGGCTCAGCGTCGGGATGCCCATCGCCTCGGTGATCTTCCAGGCGCCGGCGCGGATCTTGCGCGGCTTGTGGCTGATGAGCGGCATCGGCCAGAAGGCGCGCGACATGAAGCGGGTGCCCGTCAGCACCGACCGCCGCACGCGGTGGGGCTTCAGCATCCGCATCCCGAAGGCGGCGGTGACCGGGCCGCGGCTGATCAGCGAGCCCGGCCGGAAGTCCTGGCTGAACATGCGCGGATGGCTGGTCAGGACGCTCAGCCCGTAGCGGCTGCCCATCTGCTCGCGCACATAGTCGTTCGGCACGGCGCCGGGGACATGGATCGATTCGAAACGGTCGAGCGTGTCCATCACCCGGCGGGCAAGGCCGAAGGGCTGCAGCGGCACCCGCGCCACGACCAGCGCATTGCCCTTCTCGATGCGCGGGGCATAGGCCGCGGCGCTGTCCTTGCCGACCCGCGCCGCCTTCAGCGCGGCCGCCGTGTCGCCGCCCTTCGCGATCACGTCGATGGCCGAGGCCGGCATCCCGGCCGCCTTCAGCGCCCCGGCGGCCGCGCTGGCCGCCTTCGCGTCGGCGTAGAGTCTGGAAACGATCGTGGTCATGTGCCGGTCTCCTTGGCGAGGGTCAGGGCCGCGCGCATCTCAGGCTCCGGCCGCGGGGGCATCCGCCCCCGGGACGGTTCGCTGGCCGGGCTGGGCCTGGCCCGGCGAGGCAGCCCGCCGCCGCGCGGTGTCGAACAGGGTCTTGCGGACGGGCAGGATCAGGGCGAGCGCCAGCGTCAGCAGCGCCGCCTCGACCCCGAAGACGATCGTGTAGGGCAGGGCGGCCGCGCTGCCGTCCAGCGCCAGCGCCACGTCGCGGATGACGCCGCCCGCGGCCAGCGCGATGCCCGCCGCGGTGGCCCCGACGGCGCCCCAGGCGCCGAGCGCGAGGCCCGTCTGCTCGCGCGGGGCCGAGCGCATGGTCGCGGTCAGCGTGCCGTGGCCGAAGAGGCCGGCGCCGAAGCCCGCCAGCAGCACCGCCGCGACGAAGAGCGCGACCGATCCCGATGCCGAGGCCGCGGTGATCGCGACGAAGGCGGGGATCCCGGCCAGCGCGCCGAGGGCCGCCATGTGGAGCGGATCGGCGCCGCGGTTGAGCACCACCGAGGCGAGCGTGAAGCCGGCAAGGCTGCCGGCGGCAAGGACGGCGGTCAGCCGCGTCGTCCCGCCGACCGCCATCCCGAGCACCTGCCCGCCATAGGGTTCAAGCAGCACGTCAGCCATGCCGAAGCCCGCGGTGCCGAGGCCGACGACGACCAGGAGGCCGACCGCGCCGGGCCGCGCGGCGAAACTGTCCCAGGCGGCCCGGAAGGACGGGCGCGGCGCCGCCGACCGGGCGCGGACACGGTCGCGCGCCTCCTGCTTCCACATCGCAATGCCGTTCAGCACCACCGTCACCACGGCGGCGCCCTGGATCACCTGGATCAGCCGCAGCGGGCTGTAGTCGCGCAGAAGCCAGCCGAAGACCAGCGCCGAGGCGATCATGCCCAGCAGCATCATCACGTACATCAGGCCGACGACCTTGGGCTGGTCCTCCTCGGGGACAAGATCGGTGGCCAGCGCCAGGCCCACGGTCTGCACCATGTGCAGGCCGGCGCCGACGAGGAGGAAGGCGATGGCGGCCGATGCGTGGCCCAGCCAGCGCGGCGCGTCCGTCGCCTCGGCAAAGCCCGACAGGACGAGAAGCGCGAACGGCATCACCGCGAAGCCGCCGAACTGGAGCATCGTGCCGCGGTAGAGATAGGGCAGGCGCCTTATGCCGAGCGCCGAGCGGTGGGTGTCCGAGCGGTGGCCGATCAGGGCGCGGAAGGGCGCGAAGACGAGCGGCAGCGACAGCATCACCGCCACCAGCGAGGCCGGGACCGCCAGCTCGACGATCATCACCCGGTTCAGCGTGCCGACCAGAAGCACCAGCGCCATGCCGACCGTCACCTGGAACAGCGACAGCCGCATCAGCCGCGACAGCGGCACCGCGGGCGAGGCGACATCGGCGAAGGGCAGGTACTGCGGCGCGATCCGCGCCACCCGGCCCAGCGCAAAGGTGCGGTAGTCGAACATGGCGTTGAGCCGCCTCTCACGCATCCGTCCCCGGCGGCGGGCCCGCCGGGGACAGTCGCATCAGCCGCGGGAACCCCGGTCCGGAGGCCCCGCCGTTCCCGCGCCGGTCACCCGGTGCGCTACTGGTCGATCGGCACCGGCACCCTGCCGTCGGTGGCCGCGAGCGTCACCGGCGATTCGAGCACCGCGCGCGCCGTCGTGCCGTCCGGCAGGAGCACCAGCACCGCCTGGCCTTCGGCGGGGGCCGGGGCCGTCAGCGACGCGTTCTGGGTCTCGGCCGGCAGGACATCGGCCGAGGCCGTGTAGGTGCCGAGCGTGCCGACCAGGTAGTTGCTGTACCAGTTGGTCTTGCCGAGCACGGCCACATGGACCGCGAACGAGCTGACGGCGACCCCGGTCAGGAACAGGGGAATGCCGACGGTCGGCTTCACGACCAGCCACATCTTGGCGTTGTTCATGACCGCCCCCCTAGCCGAGCCACGGCGTCGTCACGGCGACGAGGATGTGGGCGAGAAGCGCAATGGCACCGAAGACGCGGGTGCCGTCGATCAGGTAGCTGTGGACTTCCTCAGCTTCCCTCAGGGTCAGGCCGGTCGGCCATACCTTGTCGGGATCGTTGTCGGGCATGCAAGTTCCTCCGTTTTCGCATCAGCGTCACGATATTCGGGCGGGCGCACGTTTTCCCTTGGTGTTGGTCTTCCGCTCAATCCCTGGCGCAGTTCCGGCTTTCCGCGGCAGGATGCCGCGGTCCGAATATGTCACACGAAGTTTACAGCGACAAGCGTAAACCGTGATGGACGCAAGGGGCCGGACCTGCGGGCCGGCGCGGCAGCGGCGCCGGCGTCCTGCGGCCCGCCTTGGCTCTTCCCCCCGGCCGCCTGACCCACTAGCATGTCAGCCGGCATGAGCACCGGTGATCTCCTCCACGTCGTCACCGCCGACGACATCTCCCCCGCCCGGCGCGCCTTCGGGCGCGGGATCGTCTGGCTGTCGGCCGCGATCCTCGGCCTCGTCGCCCTTCTCCAGACCCTTCAGGTCACCGGCTACCTGGACCTCGGCTTCGTCACCTGGCGGCCGACGCTCTATGCCTTCATCCTCTGGGCGGCCTGCCTGTGCTGGGCGCAGGTCCTGCTCTACGGCGAACACGGCAAGCGCACCCTCTTCGTCCTGCCCGCCGCCCTCTTCGTCGTCTCGCTGACCGTCTTCCCGCTGCTCTTCGGCCTGCTCATCGCCTTCTCGTCGTGGAACCTGTCCTCGCCCGACGGGCGGCAGTTCAACGGGCTCGACAACCTGCGCCAGATGTGGACCGACCCGTTCTACTGGAACGCGCTCAGGAACATGGTCTGGTACACGCTGGCGATCCTGCCGGAATATGCCATCGCCTTCGGGCTTGCGCTCCTGCTCAACGCGCAGATCCGGGCGCGCAAGTTCTTCCGGGTCGCGTTCCTGCTGCCGCTGATGCTGTCGCCGGTGGCGGTCAGCTGGATGATCGGCAAGTCGATGATGGAGGTCCGCTTCGGGCCGCTGGCGACGCTGGCGCGCAGGCTCGGCTGGGAGAACCCCTCCTTCTTCGGCTCGCCCGAGGTGGCGCGCGCGACGATCATGGTGATGGATGCCTGGACCTTCATCCCCTTCATGATGATCATGCTGCTGGCGGGGCTTCAGGCGATCCCGAAGGAACTGACCGAGGCGGCGCGGGTGGACGGCGCGACCGGCTGGAAGGCCTTCTGGGAGGTGACCTTCCCGCTGATGCTGCCGGTCTCGGTCACCGCGATCCTGATCCGCATCATCTTCAAGCTGAAGCTCGCCGACATCGTCATCAACGTCACCTCGGGCGGGCCCGGCGGCGCCACCGACACGGTGACGAGCTTCATCTTCCGCGAATACCGCGACCGCTCGAACGTGGGCTACGGCACGCTGCTCGCCATGGTCTATCTCGTCATCATCGTGGTGTTCATGACCGTCCTGATGAAGCTCGCCGGGCGCTGGACGCGGCCGAGGACATGACGCGATGACCGACGCGACCCGCAGCACGCCCGACCAGATCTTCCGCGACAGCGGCGCGGACCGGCTGCACCGGGCGAAGTGGTGGACCGGGCGGCTGGCGATCTACGGCGTGCTGCTCGTCTGGACGCTGATCTGCCTGTTCCCGATCTACTGGACGCTGACCACGAGCTTCAAGATGGCGCCCAACGTGATGAAGGGCGACCTCATCCCCTGGGTGGACTTCCAGCCGAAATGGCTGGGATGGAAGTCGCTCGGCCTGTCGCCCGACACGATCGGCAGCGAATCGACGGTGCGCGAGCAGTTCCTGACGCGCTTCTTCAACTCGGCGATCATCGCCTTGGCCTCCTCGACGCTGGCGGTGGCGCTGGGCTCGCTCGCGGCCTACGGCCTGTCGCGGTTCTCCTACCGCTTCGCCTGGATGAAGAACGACGACATCTCGTTCTTCTTCCTCAGCCAGCTGATCCTGCCGCCGGTCGTGCTCGCCCTGCCGTTCCTCGTGCTCTACAAGGAACTGGCGCTGCTCGACAGCCGGATCGGGCTGATCCTGCTCTACACGCTGACCGTGCTGCCGATCGTCATCTGGATCATGCGCGACCAGTTCGCCGGCATCCCGACCGAGCTCGAGGAGGCCGCGCTGGTCGATGGCCTGTCGATCTGGGGCGCCTTCCTGACCATCATTCTGCCGATCGCCCTGCCCGGCATGGTCGCGGCCTTCATCCTGTCGCTGGTGCTGACCTGGAACGAGTACTTCTTCGCCGCGCTCCTGACCTCGACCCATGCCAACACGCTGCCGGTGATGGTGGCCAGCCAGACCGGCAGCCAGGGGATCAGCTGGTGGTCGATGGCGGCCCTGTCCACGGCGGCGATCCTGCCCCTGATCCTGATCGGCATCCTGCTCGAGAAATACATCATCAAGGGCATGGCGGCGGGGGCGGTGAAATAGCCCCCTGCCGCCGCCCGCGCGCATGACGTGACGGGGGGATGGGATGCTGAAGGGGATCGACCGGCGCCTTTCGGCAGAGATCGTGCACGCGCTGATGTCGATGGGGCACGGCGACGACCTGCTCATCTGCGACGTGAACCACCCGGCGGCGGCGATCGCCCGCGACACCGTCTGGGGCCGGGTCATCGACATGCCGGGCTGTGGCATCGCCGAGGGCGCGGCGGCGATCCTGACGCTGATGCCGCTCGACACCTTCGTCGCGGCGCCGGTGACGCGGATGGAGGTGGTGGGCGACCCGGCGGCACGGGTGCCCGTCTTCGACGCGATGCAGGCGGTGATCGACCGCGCCGAGGGCCGGCCGGTGGCGATGGCGGCGCTCGAACGCTTCGCCTTTTACGCCGCCGCGCGGCGGGCCTTCTGCGTGATCCGCACCAGCGATCCGGGGCCCTACGGCTGCTTCCTGCTCAAGATGGGGGTGGTGTAGGGGCGGGGGCGCGGCGGCGCGGCGCGGTGAGGTCCGCGTCAGGCGGCGGGCGCGGCCTTCCGCCCGGCCCCGGGCGCCGGCTCGCGGCCGGAACCGTCCTCGTTGCCCTTGCCGGGCTGGTCCTGCCGGGTGCAGGCCGGAACAGCGATGCCATCGTCAGCCAGACGTGACGCAGATGCAGATGCCGGCGCCGGTCCTGAAGTCCACGATCACCTGCCCCCGGTGCGGGCACGAGGCAGAAGAGACGATGCCCACCGATGCCTGCCAGGGGCTCTACGAATGCAGGGGCTGCGGCGCGCTGCTGCGGCCGCGGCCCGGCGACTGCTGCGTCTTCTGTTCCTGGGGCACGGTTCCCTGCCCGCCGGTCCAGGCGGGGAAGGGCTGCTGCGGCTAGGACGCGGCGCGGGGTCCCGCCGGGGGCCGTCCGCCGCCGCTTTCGCGCCCCGTCCGGTCGCGCCCGGCCTTGCCCCCGGCCCCGGAATCGCGGCACACCAGCCACAATCAGGGAGAACCGCCATGCCGCTTGCCATGAACCGCGAGGTCTTCATCACCTGTGCCGTGACCGGGTCGGGCGGCACCCAGGACCGCAGCCCGCATGTCCCGCGCAGCCCGAAGGAGATCGCCGACAGTGCCATCGCCGCGGCCAGGGCGGGGGCGGCGATCGTCCACTGCCACGTCCGCGAGCCCGATACCGGCAAGCCCTCGCGCCGGCTCGAGCTCTACCGCGAGGTCACCGACCGCATCCGCGACAGCGATACCGACGTGGTCCTGAACCTGACCGCCGGGATGGGCGGCGACATGCTGTTCGACGGCACCGAGGCGATGAACCGGATGAGCCAGAAGTCCGACATGGCGGGGGCAACCGAGCGCGTCGCCCATGTCGTCGAGTGCCAGCCCGAGATCTGCACCCTCGACTGCGGCACGATGAACTTCGCCGAGGCCGACTACGTGATGGTCAACACGCCGGGGCTCCTGCGCGACATGGCCGCGCGGATGGTCGCCGCCGGCGCGCGGATCGAGATCGAGGCCTTCGACACCGGCCATCTCTGGCTCGCGCGCCAGCTCGTCAGCGAGGGGATCATCCCCGAGCCGGTCCTGGTGCAGCTCTGCATGGGCGTGCCCTGGGGCGCGCCCGACGACCTCAACACCTTCATGGCGATGGTCAACAACGTGCCGCAGGGCTGGCATTTCAGCGCCTTCTCGCTGGGCCGCAACGAGCTGGCCTATGTCGCCGCCGCGGTGCTGGCGGGGGGCAACGCGCGGGTCGGGCTCGAGGACAACCTCTGGCTCGGCAAGGGGCAGCTCGCGCGCAACGAACAGCTCGTCGAACGCGCCGTGACCATCATCGAGAACATGGGGGCGCGGGTGATCGGCCCCGCCGAGGTGCGCGAGCGGCTGAAGCTGACCAAGCGCGCGCCCGTCGCGGCGTGATCCCGGCGCGACCGCGATGTTCCGCGCCCTGCTCCTGACCGCGCTGCTCGGCCTCGGCACCTGCCAGGGGGCGAAGGCGCCGGAGGTGCCGCTCTCCGGCCCGGAGAAGATCGAGGCCGACCGCAGGGCCTGCGAGCGGCGCGGCGGCAACTTCGCGCCGGGCGGGCGGTCGCAATCGCTCTACTGCTTCACCGTGCCCAAGGACGCCGGCCGCCAGTGCACGAAATCGACACAGTGCGACAGCGCCTGCCTTGCCTTCGGCACCTGCGCGCCGGTCAAGCCGCTGCTCGGCTGCCACGACATCAGGAACGCCGCCGGCGTCATCGTGACCCAATGCATCGACTGACCGCGCCGCTCGCCGCGCTCTGCCTTGCCGCGCTGGCGGCCTGCGCGGCCGGGCCGCAGGGCGGCTACCGCGACGGCGGCCGGACGATCGCCTCGGCGGCGCTCTTCGACCCGGCGAAGTTCGCCGATGTCTGGCACATCGTCGCCGCCTATGGCGCGGATGCCACCTGCGGGCCGCTGGCGCAGACCTGGACGCCGATGGGCGAGGGGCGCTTCGACGTCACCGGCACCGCCTGCGGGCCGCGCGGCAGCCGCGCCTTCGCGGCGACGGCCGTCCTGACCGGTCCGGGGCGGATCACCTTCGACGGGCCGCGCGGGCGGGAAGAGCTGTGGGTGCTGTGGACCGACGACACCTACCGCGTCGCCGCCATCGGCACGCCGGACGGCTCGCTCGGCTGGATCGTCGCGCGGCGGCCCGACGTGCCGGCCGACCTCTACGAGGCGGCGCGCGAGGTTCTCGATTTCAACGGCTACGACACGGACCGCCTGGTCAGGCTGTGACCGGCGGACAGGAGGGGGACGACATGGCAGGAACGGCGGCCATCATCGGCGGCGGCGTGATCGGCGGGGCCTGGGCGGCGCGGTTCCGCCTGATGGGATGGGACGTGCGCGTCTTCGACCCCGATCCCGAAAGCGAACGCAAGCTGTCCGAGGTGATGGCGAACGCGCGGCGGTCGCTGCCGGGCCTCTACGAGGTCGCGCTGCCGCCCGAGGGCGGGCAGACCCGCCACGCCACCATCGCCGAGACGGTCAGGGGCGCGGACTGGGCGGTGGAAAGCGTGCCAGAGCGGCTGAACGTCAAGCACGCCGTCTATGCCGAGATCCAGGCCGCCGCGCCGGGGATCGTCATCGGCTCCTCGACCTCGGGCTTCCGCCCGTCCGAGCTTCAGCAGGGCGCGGCGGTGCCGGGCAACATCCTCGTCACGCACCCGTTCAACCCGGTCTATCTCCTGCCGCTCGCCGAACTGGTGCCGTCCCCGGCGAACCCGCCCGCGGTGGTCGCCCGCGCCCGCGAGGTGCTGACCGCGATCGGCATGTATCCCCTGCATGTCCGCAAGGAGATCGACGCCCACATCGCCGACCGCTTCCTCGAGGCGGTCTGGCGCGAGGCGCTGTGGCTGGTCAAGGACGGCATCGCCACGACCGAGGAGATCGACAACGCCATCCGCTACGGCTTCGGCCTGCGCTGGGCGCAGATGGGCCTGTTCGAGACCTACCGCGTCGCCGGCGGCGAGGCCGGGATGCGCCACTTCATGGCCCAGTTCGGCCCGGCGCTGAAATGGCCGTGGACGAAGCTGATGGACGTGCCCGAGTTCACCGACGAGCTGGTGGACCTGATCGCCGGCCAGTCCGACGCGCAGTCCGGCCGCTACACGATCCGCGAGCTCGAACGCATCCGCGACAACAACCTCGTCGGCATCATGCGGTCGCTCAAGGGCTATGCGGGCGATCCGAAGGCGGGCTGGGGGGCGGGCGCGCTGCTGCGCGAACAGGACCGGGCGATGCGCGGCCCCGACCCGGACCTGTCGCGGCCGATCCCCACCGTCAAGCGCGCGGTGCCGCTCGACTGGACCGACTACAACGGCCACATGAACGAGGCGCGCTACGCCCAGGCGTTCAACGACGCCTCCGACCGGCTGATGGAGCTGATCGGGATCGACGGCGACTACATCGGCGGCGGCAAGGGCACGCTGTTCACGGCGGAAACCCATGTCCGCTACCTGAACGAGGTGAACATCGGCGATACCATCGTGGTGACGACGCGGGTGCTCCGGGCCGAGGGCAAGAAGATCCACCTCTGGCACGAGATGCGCGTCGGCGAAGCCCTGGTCGCGACCGGCGAACACATGATGCTGCACGTCGATCCGGCGACGCGGAAGACCTCCGAACCGGCGCCCGAGGTGGCGGCAAGGCTGGCCGCGATCGCGGCCGCCCATGCCGGGCCGCTGCCCGAGGGCGCGGGCCGCTTTGTCGGGCAGCCGAAGTAGCGGCGCGATGCGCCGCGCGCTCGTCACCGGCGGCAACCGCGGCATCGGTCTGGCCATCGCCGCCGGGCTGGCGGCGCAGGGAATCGCGGTCGTGATCGGGGCGCGCGACGCGGATGCCGGGCGCGCGGCGGCCGAACGGGTCGGGGGGCGCTCGGTCCTGCTCGACCTGCTGCGGCCGGAAACCTTCGCCTCGGCCCTCGCCGAGGCCGGCGAGATCGACATCCTCGTCAACAACGCGGGTGTGCTCCGCCATGTCTCGCTGCTCGCCCCGGACAGCGATTTCGACACGGCGATGCAGGTGATGGTGCACGCGCCCTATGCGCTGATCCGCGCCGTCGCGCCGGGCATGGGCGCGCGCGGCTGGGGGCGCATCGTCAACCTGTCCTCGGGCTGGGGATCCTTCGCGCGCGGGCTGGGCGGGCCGGGCGCCTACGGCATCGCCAAGGCGGCGCTCAACGCGCTGACCGTCGCGATGGCGCGGGACCTGCCGGCGGGCGTGAAGATCAACGCGGCCGATCCCGGCTGGGTGCGCACCCGCATGGGCGGGCCGGCGGCGCCGCTTTCGCCCGAACAGGGCGCCGATACGGCGATCTGGCTTGCGACCCTGCCCGAGGACGGCCCGACCGGCGGCTTCTTCCGCCGGCGCCGGCCGGCCGAGTGGTAGGGCCTCAGGGCCCCGCCGCCGGCGCCAGGGCCGCCAGATCGCGCGCCACCTCACGCAGGGGCGCGAAGTTCAGCGCCGCCACCATCGTCGCGGCAAAGAGCGCCGCGTGCAGGAATCCCGGCCGCGCGGTCAGCCCGTCGTAAAGGGGCGTCCGCACCAGCAGCGCCTCGAACGGCGGGGCGAGGGCCAGAACGACACCTGCGCCCACCAGCGCACCCGCCGCGACGTCGGACGGGCCGTGCAGGCCGAGCACCACGCGCGGCAGGCAGACGACGACCAGCGCATGCAGCAGCGCCAGCAGCCCCGCCACGCGCGAGGCGCGCAGGATCGCGACGGCCATCGCGACGTAGAGAACCGCATGATCGCTCGGAAAGGCATTGGCGCCGTCGCGCGGGTAGGCGGGCAGGCCGTCGGCCAGGCGGATGGCCAGCGCCGGGTCGTGCAGCGGGCGCGGCTCGGCGGGCAGGATGGCGGCCAGGCCCTTCCCGGCCGCGACGGCCGCCACCGCGGCGGCAAACCCCGCCAGAAGCGTTGGCCGCCGGTCGCCGTGGCGGTCCGCCGGGGCGCCCCAGAGCCACCAGAAGATCGCGAAGGTCACGACGCCCTTCAGAAGCTCGGCCTGCGACAGCATCACGATCGCCCGGTCCAGAACGGGTGACACCCCGACCCAGCCGTTGAGGGCCGGGATCAACAAGGCGTCGATCGAATCCGGAAGCGCAGCCATGGCATCGAGGGTAGCGATTGTAACGGTTCCGTGACAATGCCGCTCCCCGCCCCCCGGCCAGCGCCGCGAACGGGGCCGGTCCCCACGGCGCACCGGTCCGGTTGCCGGTCGGGTCGGCGGCGGGGTGCGCGGAATGGGCGCGGGGCCGGGGCAATCGTGAATCGAATCTTAACGCGAATCCAAGCTATTGATTCTATTGAATTCCGAAGGGTGTCCCAGCGTGGGACACCTGCCGACCCCTTCCCCTTTCGCCGCGGCTCACATAGTCAGGAAGGGGCCGGAGAGGGGCGCGGAGCCTCCGCTCCGGCCCGCCGCAACGCCCCCCGTGCCGTCCGGGGCTTCGTCCGAGGTGCCGCCATGATCCCCGTCCGGGCCTGCCAGAGCCAGAAGGTCGCCGTGCTGGGCCTCGGCCGGTCCGGCCTCAGCGCGGCGCGCGCGCTCGCCGCCGGCGGGGCCGAGGTCCTGGCCTGGGACGACAGCGCCGAGGTGCGGGCGCAGGCCGGGGCGGCGGGCCTCGCGCTGACCGACCTCACCCGCGACCGCGCCTGGCAGGACGTGGCGCTGCTCGTCGTCTCGCCCGGCATCCCCCACCTCTATCCCGCCCCGCATCCGGTGATCGCCCGGGCGCTGGCGCTCGGCGTGCCGGTGGACAACGACATCGGGCTCTTCTTCCGCAGCTTCGCGACCGCGGACTGGGACCGCTTCGACGTGCCGCCCCGCGTCGTCGCCGTCACCGGATCGAACGGCAAGTCCACCACCACCGCGCTGATCCACCACATCCTCAGGGAGGCCGGCCGCCCGACGCAGATGGCGGGCAACATCGGGCGCGGCGTCCTCGACCTCGACCCGCCCGGCGAGGGCGAGGTCGTGGTGCTGGAGCTTTCCTCCTACCAGACCGAACTCGCCCGCGCGCTGACGCCCGATGTCGCGGTCTTCACCAACCTCTCGCCCGACCATCTCGACCGCCACGGCGGCATGGGCGGCTACTTCGCGGCGAAGGCGCGCCTGTTCACCCAGGGCGGGCCGGACCGGGCGGTGATCGGCGTGGACGAGACCGAGGGCCGCTTCCTCGCAAATGCCGTGGCGCAGGGCGCGGCCGACGACCGGGTGATCCGCATCTCCGCGGGGCAAAGGCTCGAGGGGCCGGGTTGGTCGGTCTTCGCCCGCAAGGGCTTCCTCGCGGAATGGCGCAAGGGCAGGCAGGCGGCGTCGGCCGACCTGCGCGGCATCGCCGGGCTGCCGGGGGCGCACAACCACCAGAACGCCTGCTGCGCCTGGGCGGTGGCGCGCACGCTGGGGATCGGGCCGAAGGCGATCGAGGCGGCGCTGCACAGCTTCGCCGGCCTGCCGCACCGCAGCCAGCTTGTCGCCGAGGCCGGCGGGGTGCGGTTCGTCAACGACAGCAAGGCCACCAACGTTGACAGCGCGGCCAAGGCGCTGCAGGCCTTCGACCGCATCCGCTGGATCGCCGGCGGGCTCGGCAAGGAGGGCGGGATCGCCGCCCTGTCGCCCTACCTGGGATCGGTGGTCAAGGCCTACCTGATCGGGCATTCCGCCCGCGATTTCGCCCTCCAGCTCGGCCAGACCCCGCACGAGATCTGCGAGACGATGGAGCGGGCCGTCGCCCGGGCGGCGGCAGAGGCGCAGCCGGGCGAGGTGGTGCTGCTGGCGCCGGCGGCGGCGAGCTTCGACCAGTATCCGAACTTCGAGAAGCGCGGCGAGGACTTCGCCGCGCGGGTGCGGGCGCTCGTGCGGTGACGGGCCGGGCGGCCGCTCCAGTCAGTCGAGCGCGGCGCGCGCCCCCGCCGTCACGCCGGCCCCGGCCCGATGACGCAGAAGCCGTTGCCGAAGGGGTCGGCGCAGAAGGCGGCGGGACGCGGGCCCTGGTCGCGGAAGACCTGTTCGACGGCGCCGCCTCCGGCCCGGATCGCCGCCAGGGTCGCGTCGAAGTCGGCGACGTGGAAATCGATGTGCACGGGCGTCCAGTGGCGGGCATAGCCGCGCGGCGGGCCTTCCGGGGAACTTGCCGTGCCCGCGGCCTTCGCATGCAGGCAGACGGTCACGTTGCCCGCGTCGAGCACCGCCATCGCCGGGAAGGGTCTTGCGGTTTCGGCGAAGGCGAAGACCCCGCCATAGAACCGCAGCCCGGCGTCGAGGTCCGGCACGTCGATGCTGAGGTTGACGTGCGGACGCGGCCCGCCTGGCTCATGCATCGGCCGACCCGGCCGTCAGCAGGGCATCGAGATTGGCATAGGTGAGGTCCATGCCGTCGGTCATGCCGGTGGCGAGCGCCTCCTCGCGTGCCGCGGCGCTGGCGTAGGAGATCGTCACCTCCATCCGTGTGCCCGCGCCATCGGGGCGCAGGACGGTCGTCACGTCGCAGCCGGAGGCCGGATCGCCGTTGAAGAGCTCGCGGTGGACGATCCTCTCGTACGGCTCGATCGCCAGATAGGGGCCCGAGAAGCCGAAGGTCGTGCCGTCGGCCATGACCCAGCGCCAGTCGAAGCTGCCGCCGACGCGGAAGTCGATCTCGCAATGGGTCATGTGCCCGCCATAGCCCTGCATCCACCTGGGCAGGATCGCGGGGTCGGTCAGGGCGCGCCAGACCCTTTCGGGCGGGGCGGCGAAGGACCGCCGGACCACGATGTCGGTCTCGCCGCGAAGCCCGATCTGCAGGCCGTGGGGCATGTCGGTCACGCTCATCGTCTTCCTCCCTGTCGTCGCCGGCCGGCCGCATCCGGGCCGGCCGGGGTGGCAACCCCTCGCAAGGGGCGGTTGCGGTCACGTCCCCGCGGCCGCCGCGATCCCGGCCGTGTCCGCCGCGAGCATCGCGTCGAGCTTGCCGTAGACCACGTCCATGCCGTCGGTCATGCCGGTCGCGATCGCGGCCGCCCGTGCCCCGGCGTCGGCATAGCGCAGGGTCATCTCCATCCGCGTGCCGCTGCCCTCGGGGCGGAGGATGGTGGTGACGTCGCAGGCGGCCGCCGGATCGCCGTTGAAGAGCTCCCGGTGGACGAGGCGCGTCGGCGGTTCGACCTCGAGGACCGGGCCGGTGAAGAAGAAGCTTGCCCCGTCCGGCCCGGTATAGCGGTAGGTGAAGGTGCCGCCGGGGCGGAGGTCCAGCTCGCAGGTCGTCATCGGCCAGTCGAAGGCCCACATCCATTGCGGAATGACCGCGGGATCGGTCAGCGCGCGCCAGACCCGCACCGGCGGGGCGGCAAAGGAGCGGCGGATGACGATGTCGGTCTCGCCGCGGAGTTCCGTCTGCATCGCGCGCGCCGCATCCGTCTTGGTCATCGTGGTCATGGCGTGTCTCCCCTGCCGCTGTCGTCCGCTTCCATCCGTTCGAGGACTGCATCGAGGCGGCTGAAGACCTGTTCCCAGCTGGCGCGGTAGGCGCCGAGCCAGTCCCAGAGGTCCTTGAGCGCCTCGGGACGCAGACGGCGGGGGCGCGAGGTGCCCGCGACGCGCGTCTCGATGAGACCCGCCTGTTCGAGCACCCTGAGGTGCCGCGAGATCGCGGGCTGGCTGATCCCCGACGGCGCCGCCAGTTCGCTGACCGTCGCCTCGCCCTGCGCCAGCCGCGCGAGGATGGCGCGGCGGGTGGGATCGGCGAGGGCGGCGAAGGCGCTGTCGAGGTCTGCGGTGCGAGTCATCATGGGCTGATTATGTAACACATAAGTTATATAAAGCAAGTTAGATATTGAAGGTGATGAGCCGGGGTTCCGAATTCCCTGTGGCACCGATGCGGAAACCTGCTAGAATCGCGGCCCGAGACCCGGGGAAAACCCGGGCGGAACGAGGCAGAGCGGGACGTCCGACATGACGGAGATGGTCTACGGGACCGTGCCGGTTCGCGCAGGCGAACCCGTGCTGCCGCGCTGGTGGCGGACGATCGACAAGCTGTCCATGACCTGTGTCCTGGCGCTGTTCGGGATCGGGCTGCTGCTCGGGCTGGCGGCCTCGGTGCCGCTGGCCGAGAAGAACGGGCTTGCACCCTTCTACTATGTCGAGCGGCAGGCGGCCTTCGGCGCCTTCGCGGTGGCCGTGATGGTGATCCTGTCGATGCTGCCGCCGCAGGCGGCGCGGCGGGTGGGCGTGATCGGCTTTGCCTTCGCCTTCGTGGCGCTGTGCCTCCTGCCCGTGTTCGGGACCGATTTCGGCAAGGGGGCCGTGCGGTGGTTCTCGCTCGGTTTCGCGGCGGTCCAGCCGTCGGAATTCCTCAAGCCCGGCTTCGTCATCCTGACGGCGTGGCTGATGGCCGCGGCGATGGAGATCGGCGGGCCGCCGGGGCGGCTGTACTCCTTCCTGCTGGCGCTCGCGATCGTCGGGTTCCTTGCGGTGCAGCCCGACTTCGGTCAGGCGGCGCTGATCCTCTTCGCCTGGAGCGTGATGTATTTCGTCGCCGGGGCGCCCCTCGTCCTCCTGATCGTCATCGGGGCGCTGGCCGGGGCGGGCGGCCTGGCGGCCTATACCCATTCCGAGCACTTCGCGCGGCGGATCGACGGCTTCCTCTCGGCCGACGTCGATCCGCGGACCCAGATCGGCTACGCGGCGAGCGCGATCCAGGAGGGCGGTTTCTTCGGCGTCGGCGTCGGCGAGGGGCAGGTCAAGTGGACCCTTCCCGATGCGCATACCGATTTCATCATCGCGGTCGCGGCCGAGGAATACGGGCTGATCCTGGTGCTGGCAATCATCGCGCTTTACGCGACGGTGGTCGTGCGGTCCTTCTGGCGGCTGATGCGCGAGCGCGACCCCTTCATCCGCCTGGCCGGGACCGGCCTTGCCTGCATCTTCGGCGTGCAGGCCCTGATCAACATGGGGGTCGCGGTGCGCCTGCTGCCGGCCAAGGGGATGACGCTGCCCTTCGTCAGCTACGGCGGGTCGTCGGTGATCGCCAGCGGCATCGTGATCGGCCTGCTGCTGGCGATGACGCGGACGCGGCCGCAGGGGACGATCGGGGACATCCTGCTCAAGCGGGGACGCTAGGTGGCCGGCCCGCTTCTCCTGATCGCGGCGGGCGGAACGGGCGGGCACATGTTCCCGGCCCAGGCGCTGGCCGAGGCGATGCTGGCGAAGGGATGGCGGGTGAAGCTTTCGACCGACGACCGCGGCGCGCGCTATGCCGGCGCCTATCCGCCGGCGGTGACGGTCGAGACGGTCGCGTCCGCCACCACGGCGCGGGGCGGCGCGGCGGGGAAGGCCGCGGCGCCCTTCCGCATCGCGGCGGGGGTTGCGGCGGCCACGGCGCGGATGCTGCGCGACCGCCCGGCAGTGGTTGCCGGCTTCGGGGGCTATCCGACGATTCCGGCCCTGGCGGCGGCCTGGCTCCTGCGCGTGCCGCGCCTGATCCACGAACAGAACGGGGTGCTGGGCCGCGTCAACGCGGCCTTCGCGCCGCGCGTCGATGCGGTCGCCTGCGGCAGCTGGCCGACCGACCTGCCGACGGGCGTCACCGGAACCCATACCGGCAACCCGGTCCGCCAGGCGGTCCGCGAGCGCGCCGGCGCGCCCTACATTCCGCCGGGCGACTACCCGATGTCGCTGGTCGTGATCGGCGGCAGCCAGGGCGCGCGCATCCTGTCCGACACGGTTCCGGCCGCGGTCGCGGCCCTGCCGGAGGCGCTGCGCCGCAACCTGCGGGTGGCGCATCAGGCGCGGGCCGAGGATCAGGAGCGCGTCGTCGCCGCCTACGACGCGGCCGGCATCGCCGCCGAGGTGATGCCCTTCTTCGCCGACATCCCGCGCCGGCTGAGCGAGGCGCAGCTCGTGGTGTCGCGCGCGGGGGCCTCGTCGGTCGCCGACATCGCGGCGATCGGCCGGCCCGCCATCCTGATCCCCTATGCCGCCGCGACCGCCGACCACCAGACGGCGAATGCGCGCACGCTCGTTGACGCGGGGGCAGCCATCCTGATCCCGGAATCCCGGCTTGACGCCGGGACGCTCGCGGCGCACATCGCGGCGGTTCTGGAAGACCCGGCCGCAGCCCAGCGGATGTCCACCGCCGCGCTGTCCGGCGCGGTTCCCGATGCAACCGATCGCCTGGCCCGGATGGTCGAGGCGCTGGCGGAGAAGAACAGGCGATGAATGCAGCCGCGACGAAACTGCCCCTCGAGCTCGGCCCGATCCACTTCATCGGCATCGGCGGCATCGGCATGTCGGGCATCGCCGAGGTGCTGATGACGCTGGGCTACCGGGTGCAGGGGTCGGATGCGCGCGCCTCGAAGATCACCGACCGGCTGGTCAGCCTTGGCGCGCGGTTCTTCGAGGGCCAGCGCGCGGCCAACATCGGGGCGGATGTGGCGGTCGTCGTGATCTCCTCGGCGATCAAGAAGGGCAACCCCGAACTCGAGGAGGCGCGCCGCCGCAAGCTGCCGGTGGTGCGCCGCGCCGAGATGCTGGCCGAGCTGATGCGGCTGCGGTCCAACATCGCCGTCGCGGGCACGCATGGCAAGACGACCACGACGACGATGGTGGCCACGCTGCTTGACCGGGGCGGGTTCGACCCGACCGTGATCAACGGCGGCGTCATCCACGCCTACGGATCGAACGCGCGGGCGGGCGCGGGCGAGTGGATGGTGGTCGAGGCCGACGAATCGGACGGATCCTTCAACAAGCTGCCGGCGACGATCGCGATCGTCACCAACATCGATCCCGAGCACATGGAGCACTGGGGCACGATCGAGAACCTGCGCCGCGGGTTCCACGACTTCGTTTCCAACGTGCCCTTCTACGGACTGGCGGTCTGCTGCACCGACCACCCCGAGGTGCAGGCGCTGGTCGGGCGCATCACCGACCGGCGGATCGTGACCTTCGGCTTCAACGCGCAGGCCGACGTGCGGGCGGTCAACCTGCGCTTCGACCGCGGCATCGCACGGTTCGACGTGCTCCTGCAGGGCGAGGGCAAGGGCGCGGCGATCAGGGGATGCAGCCTGCCGATGCCGGGCGACCACAACGTGTCGAACGCGCTGGCGGCGATCGCGGTGGCGCGCCACCTGGGCATGAAGAAGGACGAGATCCGCGCCGCGCTGGCGGGTTTCGGCGGCGTGAACCGGCGCTTCACCAAGGTCGGCGAGGTGCTGGGCGGCGTCACCGTCATCGACGACTACGGCCACCACCCGGTCGAGATCGCGGCGGTGCTGAAGGCGGCGCGGCAGGCGGTGGCGGAGGTGCAGGGCGCGCGCGTCATCGCCGTCCACCAGCCGCACCGCTACACGCGGCTGCACAGCCTGTTCGAGGAGTTCTGCGCCTGCTTCAACGAGGCCGACGTGGTCGGCATCGCGGATGTCTATGCCGCCGGCGAGGATCCGATTCCGGGTGCCACGCGCGACGACCTGGTGGCCGGGCTGGTCGCGCACGGACACCGCCATGCCGAGGCGGTGACGGGCGAGGACGACCTCGCGCGCTTCGTGCTGGCCCATGCGCGGCCGGGCGACATCGTCGTCTGTCTCGGCGCGGGGTCGATCAGCGCCTGGGCGAACGGGCTGCCGGCGAAGCTGAGCGGGGTCGAGGCGGCATGAGCGCGCCGCTCCTCGCCGCCTGCCTGTGGGTCATCGCCGCGACGGTGACGGCGATGCTGCCCTACCGGCGGCAGTTCCCGCCGGGGATCGCGCTGCTGGCCGCGGCGCCGCTGCTGCTGATCTGGATCGGGCGCGAGCACGGGCCGTGGTGGGCGCTGCTGGGGCTCGCGGGGTTCGTCAGCATGTTCCGCCGGCCGCTCTGGCACCTGGGCCGCAAGGCGCTGGGCCTGGCGCCGGCGCGGCCGCGCGACGGGCGCGACCTGCGATGAGCCTGTCGATCCTTGCCGCCTGTCTCTGGGCCTTCGTCGCGACCGCCGTCGCGATGCTGCCGTCGCGCGACCACCACTGGCGGGCGGCCTATGCGCTGATCGCGCTGGGCATCCCGATCCTCGGCTGGGTGACCTACGAGAACGGGCCCTGGGTCGGGATGATCGTGCTGGCGGCGGGCGCCTCGATCCTGCGCTGGCCGCTCATCTACCTGTGGCGCTGGATCCGCCGCGGCGGCAGGCCGAAGGAGCCGGCGGAATAGGCCCGCGGGGTGTCCCACGCTGGGACACCCTATACAAGCCAATGAAATCAATGGCTTGGAATGCCGTTAAGAATCGATTCAGAGATGGACGGGGCAGGGGCGCCCCGCCTCCGGCACCGGCGGGGCGTCAGGTCCGGGTGCCGGCGAAGCGCCGGGCCCAGTCCTCGCGCTCTTCGTCGGTGATCTTGCGGAAGAGGTTCTCGGGCACGCAGAAGGGCTGCCCGGCGGGGAGCGCGCGCAGCGCCGCCCCGGTGTCGGAGGGCCATGACCGGTCGCCCGTCCCGAGCGCGGCCAGCATCGCGGCCGAAGCGTCGGGGATGAAGGGTTCGGAGAGGACGGCATAGAGCCGGATCAGGTTGAGCGAGAGGCGGATGATCGCCTCGGCCCTGGCCGGGTCTTCCCGGACGACGGCCCAGGGCGCCGCCGCCTGGAGGTATTCGTTGCCCGCGACCCAGATCGCGCGCAGCTCGGCCGCGGCCTTGCGGACCTCGATCGCGTCCATGAGCGCCTGATAGTCCTTCACCCGGGCGCCGAGATCGGCGATGAGCGCGGTTTCGAGCGGCCCGAAGGCGCCGCCGGCGGGGACCGTCTCGCCGAACTTGGCGCGGGCGAACTTGGTCACCCGGCTGACGAAGTTGCCGAGCACGTCGGCGAGATCCTTGTTCACCGCAGCCTGGAAGTTTTCCCAGGTGAATTCGCTGTCGGAGGATTCGGGGGCGTGAGACAGCAGCCACCAGCGCCAGTAGTCGGCGGGCAGGATCGACAGCGCCTGATCCATGAACACGCCGCGGCCCTGGCTGGTGGAGAACTGGCCGCCGTCATAGTTCAGGTAGTTGAAGGACTTGAGGTAATCGACCATCTTCCACGGCTCGCCCGAGCCGAGGATCGTCGCCGGGAAGGACAGCGTGTGGAAGGGCACGTTGTCCTTGCCCATGAACTGGTAATAGGTGACGTCGGCCGCGCCCCTGTCGGTGCGCCACCAGCGTTCCCAGGCCGCGTCGTCAAGCCCGTGCGCGTCGGCCCATTCGGCGGTCGCGGCGATGTATTCGATCGGGGCGTCGAACCAGACGTAGAAGACCTTGCCTTCCATCCCCTGCCAGGGCGCGCCGGGGAACTGGACGGGCACGCCCCAGTGCAGGTCGCGGGTGATGCCGCGGTCCTGGAGGCCCTCGCCGTCGTGCAGCCATTTCTTCGCGATCGAGGTGGTCAGCACGGGCCAGTCGGTCTTGCTGTCGATCCAGGCCTCGATGCGGTCCCGGAGCGCGCGCTGGCGCAGGTAGAGGTGGCGGGTTTCGCGCACCTCGAGGTTGGTCGAGCCCGAGATCGCCGAGCGCGGGCGGATCAGGTCGGTGGGGTCGAGCTGCTTGGTGCAGTTCTCGCACTGGTCGCCGCGCGCCCGGTCATAGCCGCAGTTGGGGCAGGTGCCCTCGATGTAGCGGTCGGGCAGGAAGCGGCCGTCGTCGATCGAATAGACCTGCTTCTCGACGCGCTCCTCGATGAAGCCGTTCGCGGCCAGGCGGCCGGCGAAATGCTGGGTCAGCCGGTGGTTGCGCTGGCTGGAGGAGCGGCCGAAATGGTCGAAGGACAGGCGGAAGCCCTGCGCGAGGTCGCGCTGCACCGCCCACATCTCGGCGCAGTACTGATCGACCGGCTTGCCGGCCTTGGCGGCGGCAAGCTCGGCCGGCGTGCCGTGTTCGTCGGTGGCGCAAATGAACATCACCTCGTGCCCGCGCGCCCGCGCGTAGCGGGCGAAGAGGTCGGCGGGAAGCTGGCTGCCGACGAGGTTGCCGAGGTGCTTGATCCCGTTGATGTAGGGGATCGCCGAGGTGATGAGAATCCGGGCCATCTGCGCCTTCCCTGTTCCCGCGCGCGGGGTTTAGCGGGAAGGCGGGGGAAGGGCCAGAGGGGGGCGCGTCAGCCGCCGCGGGTGATGCGGGCGAGGATCTTCAGGCGCACCTCGTCGCCGACCTGGCCGGCAAAGCCCGAGGCGCCGAAGGCGGAGCGGCTGATCGCGCCGGTGAGCAGGATCGAGAGGTTGCTGCGGTCGCCGGGCGCGGTGCCCTTCTGGCGGTAGATCACCGCGTTCAGGGTGACGGGCCGGGTGACGCCGCGCAGGGTGAGGTTGCCGGTGATCTCGGCGCCGTCGCCCGCCCGGCGCACGGAGGTGCTTTCGAAGGCGATGGTGGGGTGGGCCGCGGTATCGAGGACCGAGGGGCCGGTCATGGCGGCGGTGGCGAGCGGGTTCGAGGTGGTGGCATGGGCGGCATCGACCGCGACCGCGACATGGCTGTTCGAGACCTGGTCGAAGTCGATGCTGAGATCGGCGCTGAGGACCGGCATCCGGCCCCGGATGGTGAGGCCCTGGTCGCCATAGTCGGTCTCGAAGGCGACGACGGACTTGTCGGCCTGGAGCGCGTAGCCGACCGGGGCGGCGGCGGCGGTGACGGCGAGCGCGGCGAGGAAGGCGAGCGCGGCGGTCAGGCGTGGGGCGGTCATCGCGGGTCTCCCGGCGCGGGGTTCGGGCGCGGTTCAGGGCGCGGTTTCGGGCGCAGGTCCGGGAAGAATGACGCCGGCGGCGGCCGTTCCGTCCCGGCCCGGCGCTTCAAGTCTCCGTGACCGGGCGGGCGCGGGCAAGGGCAAAGCCGCCGGGATGCAGCGACAGGTCCCATTCGGCGGGCGGCGCGGCCCGCGCGCGCAGGAGCGAGAGGCGCCAGCGGGTGCGGGTGGCGTCGTGGCGCGGGCACAGGCGCCAGCGCGTCTCGGCCCCCTGCGCGCCGCCGTCGCCGGGGGTGAGGAGGAGGCCGAGCGGGGGCGGCAGGCGCAGGCCGGGGGCGGCCTCTGCCCCGGCCTCGGCGGCCAGGGACAGGCGGCGGACGGGGGTGAGGCGGGGCGGCTCGGGGCATTCGGCGACGACCAGCGGCGCGGCGCCGGCGCGCAGCGCCTCTTCGGCGCACCAGAGCAGGTCCTCGGGCCGCCGCGGGGTGACGAAGATCAGCCGCCCCGGTTCGGTGAAGGGCAGCACGCCCTCGGGGTGGAGCCGTTCGGGCAGCCAGCCGGGGCGGATCCAGAGGACGGGGCCGGGGATCGCGCGGGCGGCGAGCAGGGCGAGGGTGCGGCGGGCGGGGCCGCAGAATTCGTGGACGCGGGCGGGGGCGAGCGCGAGCGCGCCGAGGAAGGGCACCGCCTGGCGGGCATGGCGGTGGCCGTCGGGCAGGAGCGACCGGAGCGCGGCGGCGGACATGGGGGAAGTGTATGATGTTCGTGCTTTGTTCTCAAGCCCGCGCGGGCCGGGGCATTGCCGGGCGGCCGCGGCCGCGCCACTCTGCGCGGGGGCGGCAGGCAGAGGAACCCGTGCATGAGACGGATGCGGCTGGGACGGGACGGGCCGGAGGTGAGCGCGCTCTGCCTCGGGACGATGACCTGGGGCCGGCAGACGCCCGAGGCGGAGGCCCACCGCCAGATCGACATGGCGCTCGATCACGGGGTGACCTTCATGGACACCGCCGAGATGTACCCGGTGAACCCGATCCGCGCCGAGACGGTCGGCGATACCGAGCGCATCATCGGGGCGTGGATCGCGCGCGGCGGCGGGCGCGGCGGGCGGCGCGACGCCTGGGTGATCGCGACCAAGATCGCCGGCCAGGGCAGCCAGGCGCGCGGCGGCGAGCCGATCACCGCGGAGGCGATCGGGCGGGCGCTCGACGCCTCGCTGCGGCGGCTGGGGACGGACCGCGTGGACCTCTACCAGTTCCACTGGCCGAACCGGGGCAGCTATCACTTCCGCCAGATCTGGGACTATGCGCCGAAGGGCGGGCGCGAGGCGGTGATCGACAACATGCGCGACTGCCTGCGCGCGATTGGCGCGGCCATCGCGGCGGGCAAGGTGCGCGCCTGGGGCCTGTCGAACGAGAGCGCCTGGGGCATGGCGGCCTGGCTGCGGCTCTGCGACGAGGCGGGGGTGCCGCGGCCGGTATCGGTGCAGAACGAATACTCGCTGATGTGCCGCATCTACGATGCCGACCTGGCCGAGCTTGGCGTGATGGAGGAGGTGACGCTGCTGGCCTTCTCGCCGCTCGCCGCCGGGCTGCTGACCGGCAAGTACCAGGGCGACGTGATCCCGCCGGGCTCGCGGCGCGAGGCGAACCCGACCCTGGGCGGGCGGATCGGGCCGCGCGCCCTCGCGGCGGCGGAGGCCTATGTCGGGATCGCGCGCGCGGCGGGGCTGGACCCGGCGCAGATGGCGATCGCCTGGACCCTGACGCGGCCCTTCCCCTGCCTGCCGATCATCGGCGCGACGACGGCGGACCAGCTTGCCGTCGCGCTGGGCGCGGCCGGGCTGGCGCTGCCGGCGGAGGTGACGGAGGCGATCCGCGCCGCGCAGCGGGCCCATCCGGTGCCCTACTGAGGGCGGGCGCGCCGGCGGCCTAGCCGTAATGCGAGACCGGCGTGCCGGCGACGGCGGACATGTTGAGCAGGCCGCGCGCGGTGACCGAGGGCGTCACGATATGGGCCTTGTTGCCCATGCCCATCAGGATCGGCCCGACCTCGATCCCGTTCGCGCGCATCTTGAGCACGTTGCGGGCGGTGTTCGCGGCGTCGGTATAGGCGAAGACGAGGATGTTGGCGGCCCCGTCGAAGCGCGCGTTGGGGAAGATGCGGGCGCGCAGGTCGGGGTCGAGCGCGGCATCGACGCTCATCTCGCCCTCGTAGGCGAAGTCGCGCGGCCGCGAATCGAGGATCTCGAGCGCGGCGCGCATCCGGCGGCCCGAATCGGTGTCGAGGTTGCCGAAGTTCGAATGCGCGCAGAGGGCGACCTTGGGCGCGACGCCGAAGCGGCGGGCGTGGCGGGCGGCGCCGAACACCGTCTCGGCGATCTGCTCCGGCGTCGGCACGGCGTTGACATGGGTGTCGGCGACGAAGAGGGGGCCGTCCTCGGTGATCATCAGCGACAGGGCGCCGGTGGCGCGCAGCCCGTCGCGTTCGAGAACCTGGCGGATGTAGTTCAGGTGCCAGAGATACTGGCCGAAGGTGCCGCAGATCAGGCTGTCGGCCTCGGCCCGGTGGACCATGACGGCGGCGATCGCGGTGGTGTTGGTGCGCATGATCGCGCGCGCGATGTCGGGCGTGACGCCGCGGCGTTCCATCAGGCGGTGGTAGGTTTCCCAGTAGTCGCGGTAGCGCGGATCGCTTTCGGGGTTCACGACCTCGAAGTCGCGGCCGGGGCGGATCGGCAGCCCGGCCCGTTCGGCGCGGCGCGCGATCACCTCCGGCCGGCCGATCAGCACCGGCTTGTCGGTCATCTCCTCGAGCATCGCGCTGGCGCAGCGCAGCACGCGTTCGTCCTCGCCCTCGGCGAAGACGATGCGGCGGTCCTCCTGGCGCGCGGCCTCGAACACCGGGCGCATGATGAGCGCGGAGCGGAAGACCGAGCCCTGGAGCGTCTCGCGGTAGGCGTCGAGATCGGCGATCGGGCGGGTGGCGACGCCGGTTTCCATCGCGGCCTTCGCCACCGCGGTGGCGACGGTGGCGATCAGGCGCGGATCGAAGGGCTTCGGGATCAGGTAGTCGGGCCCGAAGGCCAGCGTCTCGCCGCGGTAGGCGGCCGCGGCCTCGGCGCTGGTGGTGGCGCGGGCGAGCGCGGCGATGCCCTCGATGCAGGCGAGCTGCATGGCGTCGTTGATCTGCGTCGCGCCGACATCGAGCGCGCCGCGGAAGATGAAGGGAAAGCAGAGGACGTTGTTGACCTGATTGGGGAAATCGCTGCGCCCGGTGGCGATGATCGCGTCGGGCGCCACGGCGCGGACCTCGTCGGGCAGGATCTCGGGCGTCGGGTTGGCGAGGGCGAAGATGATCGGGCGCGGGGCCATCCGCGCCACCATGTCCGGGGTCAGGACGCCGGGGCCGGAGAGGCCGAGGAAGAGATCCGCCCCGGCGATCACGTCGGCAAGCGTGGCGGGCGCGGTGCCCTGGGCAAACTCGGCCTTCTGCGGCGTCATCTCGGCGGTGCGGCCGTGATGGACGAGGCCCGCGAGGTCGCAGAGCCAGACGTTCTCGCGCCTCACGCCGAGCTTGAGCAGCATGTTGAGGCAGGCGATCCCGGCCGCGCCGCCGCCGGTGGAGACCACCCGGATGTCCTCGAAGCGGCGGCCGGTGACGTGGAGCGCGTTCGTCGCCGCCGCGCCGACCACGATGGCGGTGCCGTGCTGGTCGTCGTGGAAGACGGGGATCCGCATCCGTTCGCGGCAGATCCGTTCGACGGTGAAGCAGTCGGGCGCCCGGATGTCCTCGAGGTTGATGGCGCCGAAGGTCGGCTCGAGCGCGCAGACGATCCCGGCGAGGCGTTCGGGATCGGGTTCGTCGAGTTCGATGTCGAAACAGTCGATGTTGGCGAATTTCTTGAACAGGACGGCCTTGCCCTCCATCACCGGCTTGGCCGCCGCCGGGCCGATGTTGCCGAGCCCGAGGACGGCGGTGCCGTTGGTGACGACGGCGACGAGGTTGGCGCGGGCGGTGTAGCGGGCGGCCGCGGCCGGATCGGCCCTGATCCCGAGACAGGCCTCGGCGACGCCGGGCGAATAGGCGCGGGCGAGGTCGCGGCCGTTCGCCAGCGGCTTGGTGGCGCGGATCTCGAGTTTCCCGGGCCTGGGGAATTCGTGGTAGTCGAGCGCGGCCTGCCGCGCGGCATCGGCCCGTGAGTCGGTCATTCGCGGTCCTTCCCGAATGGTTTAATGGTAAACTATCAGGCGGGCATCCTCCGCCGGCGGCTCTCCGGCCGCCGTGCCATCAGGGCTTTACACCGCCGGCGCGCTGGAAAGAATACCCCGGACGTGCGGAACTGCTTCTGCCGGAACGGAAAGGATCCCGACATGCAGAACATCCGGGCCGAGGTCCGCCTAGCCACGCGCGACCTGCGGGGCGATCTTCCCTTCTTCTCGCGCCGGCTGGGGATGCGGCTGGAGCGGATCTTTCCCGCCGACAATCCGCGTGTTGCGGTCCTGTCCGGGCACGGGCTGCGGGTGCGGCTGGAGCAGGGGGCGGGCGAGCCGGGCACCATCGCGATCCTCGCCAACGATCCGGTGCTGATCGCCGGCGGCGCGCGCGAGCTGGTCGCGCCGGGCGGCACGCGGGTGGAGATCGGCGAGCTGGACCCGCCGGTGGTGCAGCCGCCGACCGAACATGCCTTCGTCGTGCGCCGCCTCGCCGATCAGGCGCCCTGGGTGATCGGGCGGGCGGGGATGCAGTACCGCGACCTGATCCCCTCGCGCCTCGGCGGCGCGGTGATCGCCAGCCACATCCGCATCCCGGACGGCGGGCCGGTGCCCGACATGGTGCATTTCCACCGGGTCGGGTTCCAGCTGATCTTCTGCTACAAGGGCTGGGTGGACGTGGTCTACGAGGATCAGGGCCCGCCGATCCGGCTGACGGCGGGGGCCTGCTTCGTCCAGCCGCCCGAGATCCGCCACCGGGTGCTGGAGGCCTCGGACGGGATCGAGGTGATCGAGATCGGGGTGCCGGCCGAGCACATCACGGAGATCGAGCACAACATGACGCTGCCGACCCCGGTGCGCCGGCCGGAGCGCGAATGGCAGGGGCAGCGCTTCGTCCACAACGTCGCGGAAGGGGCGGAATGGCGGCCCTTCCGGCTGAAGGGATACGAGGCGCGGGACACCACGGTGGCGGCGAACACGAAGGGTGTCGCCGGGGTGCAGGTTGTTCGGAAAGGTCAAGGAGACCCGGAATGGACGCGGCACGACGCGGACATTCTGTTCGGTTTTGTGATGAAGGGCGAGATGACGCTGGAGGGCGAGGGGCGCGATCCCGCGCGCCTTTCGGCGGGGGACGCCTTCGTGACGCCGCCGGGGATGCGGACGCGCTGGGCCGCGCCGTCGGCCGATGTCGAGGTGCTGGAAGTGGCGCTGCCGGGATCCTTCGCGACGATGGAAGGATAGGGGCCGGACGGGAACCGGACAGCGGCCGGACAGGCGCGGCGGCTTGCGCGGGCGGGGGCCGGCGGCGCATGCTGGCGCGGGGCCGGCGCGGGCGGCGGCAAAGGGGAGGGACGGGGGATGACGCTTCTCGATCGGGCGCGGGCGGTGCGCGAGAACGCCTATGCGCCCTATTCCCGTTTCAAGGTCGGGGCGGCGGTCCGCGGCGCCTCGGGCGCCGTCTATGTCGGCTGCAACGTCGAGAACGCGGCCTATCCCGAGGGCACCTGCGCCGAGGCGGGGGCGATCGCGGCGATGGTGGCGGCGGGCGAGACCGAGCTGACCGAGGTGGCGGTGATCGCCGACGCGCCGCGCCCGGTGCCGCCCTGCGGCGGCTGCCGCCAGAAGCTGGCGGAGTTCGCCGCCCGCGAGGCGCGGGTGACGCTGGCGACGGTCGCCGGCGCCACCCAGGTGACGACGGTGGGCGAGCTGCTGCCGGGCGGCTTCGGGGCGGCGGACATGGCCCATGCCGCGGGACCGGACTGAGGGCATGGACGCGCGGTCGATCATCGCCCGGGTGCGGGACCGCCACGGCCTGACGGCCGGGGAGGCGCGCTGGTTCGCGGCCGGGCTGGCCTCGGGCGAGGTCACGGATGCGCAGGCCGGCGCCTTCGCGATGGCGGTGCTGCTCAACGGGCTGGGCGAGGAGGGCCGGGTGGCGCTGACCGCGGCGATGCGCGATTCGGGGCAGGTCCTGTCATGGGACCTGCCGGGCCCGGTGGTGGACAAGCATTCGACCGGCGGGATCGGCGATTCGGTGTCGCTGCTGCTGGCGCCGGCGCTGGCCGTCTGCGGCGCCTATGTCCCGATGATCTCGGGCCGGGGCCTCGGCCATACCGGCGGGACGGTGGACAAGCTGGAGGCGATCCCCGGCTACCGCACCGCCGTCGCCATCGACGAGCTGAAGGCGCTGGTGCGGCGGACCGGCTGCGCGATCGTCGCGGCGACGGCGGACATCGCCCCGGCGGACCGGCGGCTCTATGCGATCCGCGACATCAGCGCGACGGTGGAATCGATCGACCTGATCACCGCGTCGATCCTGTCGAAGAAGCTGGCGGCGGGGCTCCAGGCGCTGATCCTCGACGTCAAGTGCGGCTCGGGCGCCTTCATGAAGACGCAGGAGGATGCCGCGGCGCTGGCGCGATCGCTGGTCGCGGCGGCGAACGGCGCCGGCTGCCGGACGGCGGCGCTGATCACCGACATGAGCCAGCCCCTCGGGCGCATGGCGGGCAATGCGCTCGAGGTCATCGAGGTGATGGAGACGCTGACCGGCGCCGAGGTGAACGAGGCCTTGTGGGACCTGACGGCGGCGCTGGGCGGGGAGGTGCTGGCGCTGGCAGGCCTGGCCAAGGACGCCGAGCGCGGCGCGGAGGCGATCGACGACGCGCTCGAGACCGGGCGCGCGGCGGAGAAGTTCGGCGAGATGGTGGCGGCGCTCGGCGGGCCGTCGGATTTCGTCGAGCGCTATCCCGACAGGCTGCCCTCGGCCCCGGTGGTCTCGGCCGCGCTGGCGCCGCGGGCGGGGTTCATCGCGGCGATCGACGGGCAGGCGCTGGGCAACGCCGTCGTCCATCTCGGCGGCGGGCGGCTGCGGGACGGCGACCGGATCAACCCCTCGGTGGGGCTGGCGGAGCTTCTGCCCGTCGGCGAGGAGGTCGCGGCGGGCGAGCCGCTGGCGACGATCCACGCCGCCAGCCGCGCGGACGCCGACCGCGCCGCGGCGGCGGTGGCGGGCGCCTACAGGATCGCGGACGAGCCGGCGGAGGAGCCGCCGCTCATCCATGCCCGGATCGGGCCGCCGTGAGCCGCGCCTTCCTGATCGTCATGGATTCGGCCGGCGCCGGCGGGGCGCCCGACGCGGGCGCCTTCTTCAACGGCGAGGTGCCCGATACCGGGGCCAACACGCTGGGCCACATCGCGGCAGCCTGCGCCGCCGGGCGGGCGGAGACCGGGCGCAGCGGGCCGCTGCGGATGCCGGTGCTGGGGGGCCTCGGCCTTGGCGCGGCGGTCAGGCTGGCGAGCGGCGCCGCGATGGAGGGGTTCCCGGCGGCGGCGACCGGCCTGTGGGGCGCGGCGACGGAGGTGTCGAAGGGCAAGGACACGCCCTCGGGGCACTGGGAGCTTGCCGGCGTGCCGGTGCCCTGGGAGTGGCACTATTTCCCCGACACGGTTCCGGCCTTTCCGCAGTGGCTGATGGACAAGGTGGCGGCCCTGTGCGGCGCGGGCGGGACGCTCGGCAACTGTCATGCCTCGGGCGTGCCGATCATCGAGGCGCATTGCGCCGAGCACATGCGGACCGGCTGGCCGATCTGCTACACCAGCGCGGACAGCGTGTTCCAGATCGCCGCCCACGAGGAGACCTTCGGGCTGGAGCGGCTCCTGAAGCTGTGCCGGGACATCGCGCCGGATCTGCACGCGATGAAGGTCGGGCGGGTGATCGCGCGGCCCTTCGTCGGGCGGCCGGGGAATTTCCGGCGCACCGGGAACCGGCACGACTATGCCATTGCGCCGCCGGCGCCGACGATTCTGGACATGGTGCAGGGCGCGGGGCGGCGGACCTATGCGGTGGGCAAGATCGGCGACATCTTCTCGATGCGCGGGATCGGCGAGCTGCGCAAGGGCGGCGGCGACAGGGGGCTGATGGCGCATCTGCAGGCGCTGGCAAGCGAGGCCGAGGACGGGTCGCTGACCTTTGCCAACTTCGTCGAGTTCGACACCAATTTCGGCCATCCGCGCGATGTCGCGGGCTATGCGCGGGCGCTGGAATGGTTCGACGCCGAGGCGGGGGCGTTCCTGGCGCGGCTGCGGCCGGGGGATCTGGCGGTCTTCACCGCCGATCACGGCAACGACCCGACATGGCCCGGCACCGACCACACGCGCGAGCGGGTGCCGGTGGTGGGCTGGGGGGCGGGGCCGAAGGCGGTGGGGCAGGTCGCCTTCGGGGACGTGGGCGCGAGCATCGCGGCGCATCTCGGCGTGGCCTGGACGGGGACGGGGAGGAGCTTCCTGTGACGCTGGCCGCGCGCGCGAAGGTGGAGCTGCACCTGCATCTGGAGGGCGCCGCGCCGCCGGCCTTCATCCGCGGCCTCGCGCGCGAGAAGGGGCTGGACCTGTCGGGCATCTTCGCGCCCGACGGAAGCTATGCGACGGGCGATTTCCGCCGGTTCCTGAAGGTCTACGAGGCCGCCTGCACGGCGCTGCAGGGGCCGGACGACTATCACCGCCTGACGCGGGCCGTGCTTGAGCAGAGCGCGGCGGGCGGGGTGATCTATACCGAGGCGTTCCTGTCCCCCGATTTCTGCGGCGGGCGCGATCCCGCCGCCTGGCAGGAGCATCTGCACGCGATCCGCGAGGCCGCGGAGGAGGCCGAGCGCCGGGACGGCATCGTGATGCGCGGGATCGTCACCGCGATCCGGCACCTCGGGCCGGAGAGGGCGCGCGAGACCGCGATCTGCGCGGCCGAGACGGCGGGGGATTTCGTCACCGGCTTCGGCCTGGCGGGGGACGAGGGCGCGGGGCGGCCGGGGGACTTCCGCTGGGCCTTCGACTGCGCGCGGGAGGCGGGGCTGCGGCTGACCTGCCATGCCGGCGAATGGGGCGGGCCGGACAGCGTGCGCGCCGCGATCCGCGACCTCGGGGTGGAGCGGATCGGCCACGGCGTGCGCGCGATCGAGGACCCCGACCTGGTGGAGGAGATCGCCGGGACGGGCATCGTGCTGGAATGCTGTCCGGGGTCGAACATCGCGCTTGGCCTCTATCCCGGCTGGCGCGCGCATCCGATCGCGCGGCTGCGCGAGCGGGGGGTGAAGGTCACGGTCTCGACCGACGATCCGCCCTATTTCGGCACCTCGATGCCGAACGAATACGACCGGCTGGCCGATGCCTTCGGCTGGGACGGCGAGGTGTTCGCCGAGATCGAACGCACCTCGATCGGCGCGGCGTTCTGCGATAGGCCGACGCGCGATGCGATCCTGAAACGGCTGGAGGCCGCCTGATGCAAGAGCACCTGACCGTCGTGACCCATCCGCTGGTCCAGCACAAGCTGACGCTGATGCGCGAGAAGGACACCTCGACGGCGTCGTTCCGCCAGCTCCTGAAGGAGATCAGCCTGCTTCTGGCCTATGAGGTGACGCGCGACCTGCCGATGACGACCAAGCGGATCGAGACGCCGCTGAAGGAGATGGACGCGCCGATGATCGAGGGCAAGAAGCTGGCGCTGATCTCGATCCTGCGCGCGGGCAACGGGCTTCTGGACGGGATCCTGGAGCTGATCCCGGCGGCGCGGGTGGGCTTCATCGGGCTTTACCGCGACCACGCGACGCTGAAGCCGGTGCAGTACTATTTCAAGGTGCCGACGCAGCTCGAGGACCGCATCTGCATCGTCGTCGATCCGATGCTGGCGACGGGCAATTCGTCGGTCGCGGCGGTGGACCTGCTGAAGAAGGCGGGCGCGACCAGCATCCGCTTCCTCTGCCTGCTGGCGGCGCCCGAGGGGATCGCGCGGATGAAGGCGGCGCATCCGGACGTGCCGATCGTGACGGCGGCGGTGGACAGCCACCTGAACGACAAGGGCTATATCGTGCCGGGTCTCGGCGATGCCGGCGACCGGATGTTCGGGACGAAATAGGGGGCGGCGATGCGGGGGGCGGGGGTTGTCGGTCTGGCGCTGGCGCTGGGATGCGGGGCGGCGGCGGCCAAGACGCTGGCCGAGTCGACGGGGCCGGCGGAACTGCCGCCGAAGGGCTATGCCGGCAACCAGTACGTGGACAGCGAGGGCTGCGTCTTCCTGCGCGCGGGCTATGCCGGCGAGGTGGTCTGGGTGCCGCGGGTGGACCGCAACCGCAACCTGATCTGCGGCATGAAGCCGACCTTTCCACGCGCCGAAGCGGCCGCGGCGCCGGCCCTGCGCGTCGTCGGGGTCGAGCTGATCCCGTTCGAGGACTCGGGTTGCACCTTCGCGCCCGAGACGGTGCAGAGGTTCACGCTGAGCGACGGGCGGGCCTTCGTGAACTGCGGCGCGCCGGTGGACGATCCGGCGGCCTATCTGAACGGGCTCGGCCGCGCGGACCTGAAGGTGACGGGCCCGGCGCCGGCTGCCGCCGCCGCCCCCGCCGCCGCGCCGGCCGCGGTGGCGCCGCCGCCTGCGCCCCCGCCCCCGGCCGAAGGGGCGAAGCCGGCGCCGGCCGCGGCGGGTGCGCCCGCCCCCGATGCGGCGGCAGGGGACGGGGGGGCAGGGGACGGGGAGGCGGGGGTCTTCATCCAGGTCGGCGTCTTCGCGGTGGCGGGCAATGCCGAAAAGGCGGTGCGGATGCTGGAACGGGCGGGCGTCCCTGCACGCGCGCGGCCCGGCACGCTGAAGGGCCGGGCGCTCGATTTCGTCGTCGCGGGGCCCTTCGCGAGCCGCGCCGAGGCGGCGCGGGCGCTGGAAGTCGTCCGCGCCCGCGGTTTCCCCGACGCCTTCCTCCGCTAGGTTCCGGGACGGGCTCAGCCGCCGCAGATGCCCTGCAGCGCCACCCAATCGGTGTCGGAGAGGACGGCGCGCGGGGCGCCGGGCGCGAGGGCGGCATAGGCCTCGCGGATGGCGGCGGCATCGGCCTCGGCCAGCCCGGCGCGCGCGAGCCAGGCCTCGGGCGACAGGCCCGCCGCGGCGAAGGCGCGCGCGGTGGCGGCCGCGGGCGGCGCGGCAGGCGCGGTGCCGAGCACCGTCTCGGCGAAGCCGCCGGTGCGCTCGGCCGGCAGGGCGCCGGTCGTGAGCAGCCGGAAGGCGGCGCCGACGCCGGCCCAGCGCAGGAAGAAGAGGACCGGATCCTCCGCCGCGGCCGCGACCGAGGCGGCGAGGAGGAAGCCGGCGGCGGTCTCGGGCGAGGCCTCGTCCTCGAACAGGCCGCGGCCGAGCAGGATGTATCCCCCCGGCAGGGCGCGGGCGCCCGCGAGCCCGGAGGCGAGCACGACCGGCACCGCGCGGCCCTGCGGATCGACGCGGGCGCGCAGCCGGTCGAGCGCCACCTGCCCCTCGGGCGCCGCGCAGGCCGATCCGGTGACGCGGAACACGTCGGCGAGGATGGCGGCGCCGATCTCCTGCGCCCCGGCCTCGGGAAGGGCGCGCGCGGTCTGGGTGATGACCGCGTCCGGCACCCAGAAGAGGCCGGCCCCGACGACGAGCGCGAGCGCGCCGGAGAGGAAGGCAAAGCGCAGCCGGCCCGGATGGGGGCGGCGCGCCTCGATCAGCGCATCGACCTTGCCGAGCGCGCCGACCATGTCGGGGTCGGCGATCTCGAGCTCCTCGCCGCTGTCCTCGCCGGGGGCGAAGCGTGCCGGCAGCGCGCCGGGATTGAGGCGGCGGATGGCGGGCAGCGACCAGTGCGAGAGCGCCGCGGCAGAGCGGGCATCGAGGATGACGATGGTGGTCTCGCCCAGCGTTACCACCACGTCCCGCAGCTGGGCGCCGGCGTCGGCACGCCACAGCGCCTGGCATTCGAGCCGGCGGTATTCGGTCAGCGCCGTCATGGGCGGTATCTCGGGCCTGCTCGGTGCCTCGATCCTGGCGGCGAACCTATCCCAGCGCGGCGCGGCGCACAATCGGCGCCACGCGGGCGGTGCCACGCCGGCGGCGCCACGCGGGCGGCCCCCGGCGGCGGTCAGCGGCGGCGGTCAGCGGCGGCGGTCGCGGCGCGAGGACATCGGCTGGAAGGCGACGCCGACATGGGCCTCGCAGTAGGGCTTGCCCGTAACCGTCGCGAGGCCGCAGAACCAGAAGTCGTCGGTCGCCGGATCGCCGATCGGCCACTTGCAGGTCCGCTCGGTCAGTTCCATCAGCTTCAGCTTGCGCGCCTTCTTCTCTACCTCGCGCACCGAGGCCAGCGCCTCGGGGCTGATCTCGTTGGCCGAGGGCTGCGGCGGCAGCGGCTGTCCGGCGGGGACGATGGGCTTGCGCGGCGGCGCGGCGGCGGGCTGGGCGGGCTGGGCGGAGGGTTCCGGGCGCGGCGGCGGCGCCTTTGCGTCCGTGCGCGGCGCGGCCCGCTGCGGCTCGCCGCGCGCGCCGGCCTCGGCGCGGGGCGCCGGCGCGGCGGCCGGCGCACGCGGCGGCGGGGGCGGCGGATCGCCGACGCGGTTGGAGAGGCCGAGCCGGTGCACCTTGCCGATGACGGCATTCCGGGTCACGCCGCCCAGTTCCTTGGCGATCTGGCTGGCGGACTGACCATCGGTCCACATCTTCTTCAGGAGTTCGACGCGTTCGTCGGTCCAGGACAAGGAGGGTCTCCGTCGGTTGGCGGGCAGGGGGCCGGGCGGATGCCCGCGACCGGCCCATTCTAGTCGCGGCGGGTGCAGATACAAGCCGACGGCGCCGGGCGCAAGCGGCGGGCGCGGCGCTGGACAAGAGGCGCCGCGCGGGCTATCGCAGCGCGCATGACCAGCCGGGCCGCCGCCTTCCCGACCCTCCGACGCCGCGCCTGAACCGGCGCCGCGCCCGCCTGCCCGGCACAGCCCTCCTTTCCGTTGACTTGGCCGGCCTGACTTGGCAGGCATTGGCCTTCCGCCCGAGGACCCCTGCGATGATCCCCTCCGTCCTGCCCACCTACAACCGCGCGCCCCTGTCCTTCGTGAAGGGCGAAGGCTCCTGGCTCACGGCGGCGGATGGGACGCGCTATCTCGACCTCGGCGCCGGGATCGCGGTCAACGCGCTCGGCCATGCCAACCCCGATCTGGTGGCGGCGCTGACCGGACAGGCGGGCCGGCTCTGGCATGTCTCGAACCTCTACCAGATCCCCGAACAGCAGCGCCTTGCCGACCTTCTGGTGGACAACAGCTTCGCCGACACGGTCTTCGTCACCAATTCCGGCACCGAGGCGGCGGAGCTGGCGATCAAGATGGCGCGCCGCTACTGGTCCCGGCGCGGCGATCCCGGCCGGATCGGGATCGTCGCCTTCGAGGGCGCCTTCCACGGCCGCTCCACCGGGGCGATCGCGGCGGCGGGTTCGGAAAAGCTGGTGGCGGGCTTCGGGCCGCTGATGCCCGGCTTCGTCCAGGTCGGCTGGGGCGATCACGCGGCGCTGAAGGCGGCGGTGACCGACCGGACGGCCGCGGTGATGGTGGAGCCGATCCAGGGCGAGGGCGGCATCCGGGCGATGCCGGACGCCTGCCTGAAGGGGCTGCGCGAGCTCTGCGACGAGACCGGGGCGCTGCTCATCCTCGACGAGGTGCAATGCGGCATGGGCCGCACCGGGCGGCTCTTCGCGCATGAGTGGGCCGGGATCGCGCCCGATATCATGATGGTCGCCAAGGGCATCGGCGGGGGGTTCCCGCTCGGCGCGGTGCTGGCCACCGAACGGGCGGCCGAAGGCATGACCGCGGGCACGCACGGATCGACCTATGGCGGCAATCCGCTCGCCTGCGCGGTGGGCGCGCGGGTGATGGAGATCGTGACCGCGCCCGGCTTCCTCGACGGGGTCCGGCGCCGGGGGGCGCTGCTGCGCCAGCGGCTCGAGGGCCTGGCCGCGGCCCATCCCGCCGTCTTCGAGGGCGTGCGCGGCCAGGGGCTGATGCTCGGCCTGAAATGCCGCCTTCCCCCGGCCGAGGTGGTCGCGGCGGGCCATCTCGCGCAGGTCCTGACGGTGCCCGCCGCCGATGGCGTGGTGCGCATCCTGCCGCCGCTCACGATCACCGAGGAGGAGATCGCCGAGGCGGTCCGCCGCCTCGACAGCGCCGCCGCCGCGCTGGCGGCGAAGGCGGCCTGAGCTTCACCATGCAGAAATACTCCCGGGGGTCCGGGGGCAGGCAGCCCCCGGCGCCCGGCGGAAGGACCCGGCGATGAACCATTTCCTCGACATCCACACCACCGACCCGGCCGACCTGCGCGCGATGATCGACGGCGCGCGCGCGATGAAGGCCGCCCGCGGCAACCGGCCGAAGGGGATGCCCGACGACGAGCAGCCGCTCCGCGGCCGCATGGTGGCGCTGATCTTCGAGAAGCCCTCGACCCGCACGCGGGTCAGCTTCGATGTCGGCGTGCGCCAGATGGGCGGCGAGACCATGGTCCTGTCGGGCAGGGAGATGCAGCTCGGCCACGGCGAGACGATCGCCGACACCGCGCGGGTGCTGTCGCGCTATGTGGACCTGATCATGATCCGCACGTTCGAGGAGGCGACCCTGCTCGAGATGGCCGAACATGCCACCGTCCCGGTCATCAACGGCCTGACCAACCGCACCCATCCCTGCCAGATCATGGCCGACGTGATGACCTACGAGGAACACCGCGGCCCGATCCGCGGGCGCAAGGTCGTGTGGTCGGGCGACGGCAACAACGTCTGCGCCTCGTTCCTGCACGCGGCGGGCCAGTTCGGGTTCGACTTCACCTTCACCGGGCCCGAGCCGCTCGATCCCGAGCCGGCCTGGATCGCCTTCGCCCGCGCGAAGGGCGTGAAGGCCGAGATCGTGCGCGACCCGTTCGTGGCGGTGAAGGACGCCGATCTCGTCGTCACCGACACCTGGGTGTCGATGCACGATCCCGAATCGGCGCGGGAGCGCCGGCACAACCAGCTGCGGCCCTATCAGGTGAACGAGGAGCTGATGGCCCGGGCCAGGCCCGACGCGCTGTTCATGCACTGCCTGCCCGCGCACCGCAACGACGAGGCGACCAGCGCGGTCATGGACGGGCCGCATTCGGTGATCTTCGACGAGGCCGAGAACCGGCTGCACGCGCAGAAGGCGGTGCTGCGCTGGTGCCTCGGGGTCTAGCGGCAGGGGGAAGGTCCCGCCTTTGACAGTCGCGCCGGCACGGGCGACAAGGCCCCGCAACCCGCGCGAACAGGGAGATTCCATGCCATGCACGACCAGTCCGTCGCCGTCTTCGACCATTTCCTCGGGGTGCTCTCGGCGATCCTCGCCAAGGCCGAGGCCCATTGCGAGGCGCGCAGGATCGACCCCGCGGCGCTGCTCGGCTTCCGGCTCTTTCCCGACATGTTCAGCCTGACGCGGCAGGTCCAGCTGGCCTCGGACTTCGCCAAGGGCGCGGCGGCGCGGCTGTCGGGCGTCGCCAACCCGGCGATGCCGGATACCGAGGCGACCTTCGCCGAACTGCAGGACCGGATCGCGCGGACGCGCGCCTTCCTCGCCACGGTCACGCCGGCGATGGTGGCCGGGGCGGAGACGCGGATGGTGACCTTCCGCACCGGCGGGCAGGACATGACCCTGCCCGGCCAGACCTATCTGAGCCGCGTCGCCCTGCCGAACTTCTTCTTCCACCTCGCCACCGCCTACAACATCCTGCGCCACAACGGGCTGGAGCTCGGCAAGCGCGACTTCATCGGATACTGAGCGATGGGCTGGGCGCTTGTCGTCATCGACATGCAGGAAGGCATGGCGGACCGGATCCGGGCGGGCCGCGAGGTCGCCGTGCCGGAGGCGCCGGAGCGCATGGCGGCCCTGATCGGCCTGTTCCGGGAGCGCGGGCTTCCCGTCGTTCATGTCCTGCACGACGATTCCGACCCGGCCTCGCCCTTCCGCCGCGACGCGCCGGGCGGCCGGCCGATGGCGGTGACCGCGCCGCGGGCGGGCGAGGCGGTGTTCTGGAAGTCGGGGTCGTCGGCCTTCGCCGGCACCGGCCTTGACGCGCATCTGCGCCGGATCGGGGCGGACCGGATCGTCCTGACCGGGGCGGTGGCGGCGTTCTGCGTCACCTCGGCGACGCGGGCGGCGAGCGACCTCGGCTTCCGCGTCGTCCTGCCGCGCGATGCGGTGCTCGGCTTCGACCTGCCGGCGGCGGACGGGCGGCGGATCGGCGCGGCGACGGTTCTCGACGTGACGCTGGCGGTGCTGGGCGCGGATTTCGCGCAGGTCGTGGACAGCGCCGAGGTGGCGGGTCTGCTCGGCTGATCTTGCCCTCGGCTCTGGGCTCCATGTCGTTTCGTGTGGAAAGCAACACTGTCACTGGGGCATCGCCGGCGCGAACGGACTGGCCGGCAGGTGCTTGAGCTTGGACATGCGCAGGTAGGCGATGGCGATGAAGTTCTG
>Ga0073934_10001840_pt1 | contig 47917 bp, 40 predicted proteins | sample LarsenN4metaG_FD_76834 | JGI IMG/M metagenome (GOLD analysis project Ga0073934, IMG submission 76834) | Hot spring sediment bacterial and archeal communities from British Columbia, Canada, to study Microbial Dark Matter (Phase II) - Larsen... ...
CGGTGGCAATTCTAGCACACAGGCGTTTTCATTTACTGCAAGCGCTTTCTTTAACCCGCTGACTTTTAGTCTAGTTGATAACAACGTTTCCGGGCCGGATACAAAACAGAGCGTTGCGATTACAACATTTCCGACAACGATTACCGTTACGGAAGCAAATACTCCGGGCTGGACGCTGGCGGACATTACCTGCGTGGACCCGACTAATAACAGCAGTGGAAATATCACCACATCTACTGCGGAGATTGTCGTCAACGGGCCGGAAGCAGTAACCTGCACATTCAGTAATTCGCAGATTGTTCCGTCGGCCGGACCGGTCAGCGTTGAAGGGCGTGTTACTGATGCATACGGAAGGCCGATTCGCGGTGCGGTACTGACGCTTATTCGGACGTCCGATAACTCTGTTCGCTATACCTACACCAACACATTCGGCTTCTATCGTTTCGACGAAGTGCCCAGCGGAGACTTTTACCTGATTTCGGTCCGTGCAGGTAAATACAATTTCGAAAACAACACTGTCGGCTTCTCACTGGAGGACAACGCTACCGGCATAGATTTTCAGGCTTCGTTCTGACCTCTTCCGGTTGGGGACAACCTGCTCAAAACACTTTAGGCGGAAAACATCGGGTTTCCGCCTTTTTTCTTTACCGCTTTGAATCGGTCGCCATTTATGCAGATAATTGAGTAAGCAAGCAGTCAGGCAATAACCCTATGCTTAGCTCATCTGGCGAGGTTGCAATTATGTATAAACTGGTTTTAATCCGGCACGGCGAAAGTATTTGGAACAGAGAAAATCGTTTTACGGGATGGGCTGATGTAGATCTCAGCGACAAAGGAATCGAAGAGGCCCGCGCGGCGGGTAAATTGCTGCGTGATGAGGGTTTCACTTTTGACGAGGCATATACTTCGGTACTAAAAAGAGCAATTCGAACGCTCTGGATTATTCTCGACGAAATGGATTTGATGTGGCTGCCTGAAACAAAGGCCTGGCAGCTCAATGAACGTCATTATGGAGCTTTGCAAGGGCTCAACAAGTCCGAAATGGCGGCAAAATATGGGGAAGAACAGGTGCATATCTGGAGGCGTAGTTATGACGTGTGTCCGCCTGCAATGGAAGATGACGATCCACGACTTTACAAGGATGATCCGCGATACCGCTGCCTGAACGAATTCCCGAAAACTGAATGTTTGAAAGACACTGTCGCACGCGTAGTGCCCTATTGGGAGAGCGTTATTTTGCCAAAGATTGCCAAAGGCCAAAAATTACTGGTCGTTGCCCATGGCAACAGTCTGCGTGCGCTTATAAAACATCTTGACGGACTTTCCGATGACGAAATCGTAAAAATGAACGTTCCGACAGGAATCCCACTGCTTTACGAACTGGATTCATCTATCAAGCCGATATCGAGCCGTTATCTTGGTGACGAAGAAGCAATAAAGGCAGCGCAGGAGGCGGTTGCCAATCAGGGCAAGGTGAAATGACCAGTCAGCATTTGGCTTTGCGCAAAGCGGCTTTTGTAATTTTATTTTTATTTTGCTTCAGCTCATTTTCGTCGCCCCCTATCTCGCTGGCTCTGGGAATAACTGCGGTTTTTTTGTTTGGAAATCCTTTTCCCGGACTTTCCGGACGGCCTGCAAAGTATTTTCTTCAGGTTTCGGTGGTATTGCTGGGTTTTGGGATGGATTTAATGTCTGTCTATCGTGCCGGACGTGATGGGATTGGATTGACTATTGTTACAATCGCGGGCACACTTGCTGCCGGATTCTTATTGGGAAAATTTCTCAAAGTTGATTCCAGACTCTCTTCCTTGATTTCCTGCGGGACATCAATCTGTGGTGGGAGCGCAATTGCGGCTGCCGCACATGCCGTCCGCGCCGAGCCGAAGCAGATTGCCGTTTCGCTAGGCATCGTTTTTATTCTCAATTCGATTGCATTATTTTTATTCCCCTGGGCCGGTCACTTGCTTGGAATGTCGCAGCAACAGTTTGGAATATGGGCTGCAATTGCAATACACGACACCAGTTCGGTCGTTGGTGCTGCTCAGGCTTTTGGAACTGAATCTGTTGGTATTGCCGCTACTGTCAAGCTCGCGCGCGCTCTTTGGATTGCACCGGTCGTTTTCTTTCTTAGCCGTATTTATCGTAATGGAGACGGTGAAAAGAACAAGTTTGCGATACCATGGTTTGTACTTTTATTTCTTGCAGCCGCCGCTGTCAGGACTTTTGCTCCTTCAGAAGTTCTTCCGAGTGTATTTGATGCGCTGACCAATCTTGCTAAATCCGGTATGTCAGCAACGCTATTTATAATCGGTTCCAGCCTGCATCCCCGAACGCTCAAAAATGTCGGTTTCCGGCCTTTTTTACTCGGCCTTGTGCTTTGGATTCTGGTTATTGCCGCATCGCTTGCCGCCGTTTTTGGCATTGTCTGAACGCCCGATGTTATAATGTTTGTTTCAGTAATTGATCGAATTTTATTCCGTAATGAGTATCAGGGAAATAAGCGTCCGCGGCGCACGTCAGCACAATTTAAAAAACATAAACGTCGAGATACCCCGCGACAAATTTACCGTAATTACGGGACTTTCCGGTTCGGGTAAATCATCGCTTGCATTTGATACCATTTATGCAGAGGGTCAACGAAGATATGTAGAATCGCTTTCTGCATATGCCCGCCAGTTTCTCGATCAACTGGAACGTCCTGATGTGGATTCGATCGAGGGACTTTCACCCGCAATATCAATCGAACAAAAAACCGTTTCCCGATCACCGAGGTCAACAGTCGGGACAGTAACGGAAATATACGATTATCTGAGATTGTTATTCTCCTCTATCGGACAGCCACACTGCCATATTTGTGGCGCACCGATTACACGACAGTCAGTAGATCAAATTGTTTCCGGCGTTCTGGAATTGCCTGAAGGTGAGCGCGTTATGATCCTGGCTCCGATCGTCCGTGGCCGAAAAGGCGAATTTCGCAAAGAGTTGGAAAAGCTTCATCGTGACGGAATTCTGAGGGCAAGGATTGACGGCGAAATGCGCCAGCTGGACGAGGAAATCATTCTGGATAAGAGACGAAATCATACAATTGAGGCCGTCATTGACCGTTTGATGATCAAGGATGGTGTAAAGGAGCGGCTGGTTGAATCTGTCAGAACGGCATTGCGCCTGTCCGGCGGCGCCGTTCTTGTTTCAGTGGTTGATGGAGAAGAGCGGCTTTATTCCGAAAAGATGGCGTGTGTTGATTGCGGTATAAATATTGCATCCGTCGAGCCGCGGTCATTTTCATTCAACTCTGCCTATGGAGCATGCAAGCGATGTCAGGGCCTCGGGACAGTACTCGAAATAGATGCGGAAAAAATTATCCCTGATCCGCTTGTTCCGGTGAGGCAATTGGAATTTTTAGGCGGCGCGGACAGGTCTGCGTCCGGTTTTTTGAAATCCGCATTGCTTTCGATAATTGAAATCTATTACGCAGGAGAAAAATTAGACACGCGCAATTCTGCGGGTAAGCCAAAAAGATCAAAAAAAATAAACAAGAAGGAAGTAAATGGAAAGGTCGAAACGGCTCCGGTAAATCTCCCTTATGATGAACTTCCTAAAGAAGTCAAAGACGCATTCCTTTTTGGTACAAAGCAGCAGATAACCATACGCCAGGGAAATTACAAATACTCTGCTGATTGGCGCGGTGCCCTTTCGGTAATGAAGGAGCGGCTCGAAAATCCACCCTCTGAAAGAATTCGTGAGGCATTGGCTGAGCTGGTTTCGCCCGTTACTTGTCCCGAGTGCGGCGGAGCTCGTCTTCAACCGGAAAGTCTCGCAGTTCGGGTTAACGGCCTCGGCATCGCAGAATATACCTCGCGCACCATTGATGAAGCATTAAAGTTGTTTGAAGATATAAAACTTTCTCCCCGCGAGGAAAAAATCGCCGGTCTGGTTTTGAGAGAAATTCGTGACCGGATGCGTTTTCTCTCTGCCGTTGGTCTGGGATATCTTACGCTCGACAGGCCATCAGCCACACTTTCCGGTGGCGAAGGACAGCGGATACGGCTCGCCACACAGATTGGCTCACGGCTTCGCGGTGTGCTCTATGTACTTGACGAGCCAAGCATAGGTCTTCATCCGCGTGATAACCTCAAACTGTTAGAGACCCTGCGTGAACTTAGAGATCTTGGAAATACGGTATTGGTAGTCGAGCATGATGAAGAAACTATTCTGAACGCAGATTATGTTGTGGACCTTGGTCCGCTGGCCGGTTCGCATGGAGGCGAGCTGGTCGCAGCCGGCGCACCGGAAGTAATTGCCCGTGAACCTAAATCACTGACCGGCCGTTATGTTTCCGGAGCTCTGAAAATCGAAATACCGGAATTTCGTCGCCTGCCAAACGAAAATCGGATAATTGTACGTGGGGCTCGGGCTCATAATCTGAAAAATATAGACGTCGAATTCCCGCTCGGAGTTTTTACGGTGGTAACCGGAGTTTCAGGTTCAGGTAAATCCACATTGGTTGACGACATACTTTATGCGGCCTTGCATCGTCATATTTATCGCTCAGGCGCGCAGCCGCTCGAGCACGACTCCATCGAAGGATTGGAACTTGTCGATAAAATCATCGAAATAGACCAATCTCCCATCGGGCGGACGCCCCGTTCCAATCCCGCGACTTATACAGGGCTTTTTACACCTATTCGTGAATTGTATGCAATGCTGCCCGAATCGCGGCAGCGAGGCTACAAAGCCGGTAGATTTTCGTTTAACGTTAAAGGCGGCCGCTGTGAGGCTTGCGAAGGTGACGGCCTTAAACGTATTGAAATGAATTTCTTACCGGATGTTTACGTAACCTGTGACGTCTGCCGCGGAAAACGTTACAATCGTGAAACACTTGCCGTAAAATACAAAGGGCTTTCAATTGCGGATTTGCTTGAAACTACAATCGAAGACGCTCTTCCGCTGCTGGAAAACATTCCTCAGATCAAGCAAAAGTTGGAGACCCTGATCGATGTCGGGCTCGGATACATTCAGCTTGGACAATCCGCAACAACACTTTCAGGCGGCGAGGCACAGCGTATCAAGCTCGCAAAAGAGCTTTCAAAACGAGCGACAGGAAAAACAATTTATATTCTGGATGAACCGACTACAGGGTTGCATTTCGCAGATGTGCATAAATTGCTGGATGTTTTGCAAAGGCTTGTTGACACCGGAAACACAGTTATCGTTATCGAACATAATCTGGATGTCATTAAATCTGCCGACTATGTAATAGATCTGGGTCCCGAGGGAGGCGAAGGCGGAGGCCGCATAGTTGCAGCCGGTACGCCGGAAGAAATCTCCCGTATCCGCCGAAGCCATACAGGCAGGGCACTACGAAATGTATTGAAATAAGACTAAATATCAAACTTACACCGGAAAAACACTTTAAACCTCCTAAAATTCAATTTCCTGATTCCCTCTTACAAATTTGAATTGAAATTTTAAGAAAAACGTTTGGATTTATCTTTACATTTTCTTGATTTAGAAGTATTCTAATTTTATAGTATCCCGAAATTTTAAATTAATTTTATCGGTATTCGATTCAAGTTACTTAATTTCTGCAATTATTGACTTTAGACGAACAAGGGGCAGTTAAAAATCATTGGCCGGCCGGATATTCTTAATTATTCGGCTGGTTCCATGATTTCTCAGAAATAACAGGAGGACAAATTTATGGGTGATTTTTCAGCAATTCGTCAGCGGCGTGCTTTGTCCAGGATGAAATTATCGGTAATTGCAGTTTTTATCGGCATAGCAGTTACAGTGGCAGCTTTTTCAGGTTTTAGAGGCGGCTCTGGTTCCGTCAAGGCAGATTCAGGCGATGATTTTGCCACTACAATGGCAAAAATGAAGGCTGCTAAAGCCGCCATTATGAAACGGCAGGCTGATCTTTTGAACGAACGTTATGACCTCAGCAACCGTCCGTCTAAGGATGCAAAAATGTCGCGCGGTAAACCGCTTCAGGAAGGAGTCCGGGTAAAATTGCCCGCCGGGATGACCTGGGAAAAACTGGCCGAAATGTCTCCGGAAAAAATTAAAAAACAAGGCATTTTCCCGAAAGGTTTTATGCCTTTGCCGCATCCAAATCATCCGGAAGGCGGGATGCTGTTTCCTAAATTCGTAATTGATGAAATCATCAGACAGGAACAGCGTGATTTGACTCGTTTTGATCTCGATTTCGATATTCCGGATCATTTTCTGCCGGAATTTCCCGCTCCGATTTATCTTACTACGCGACCGGATCTCGGTGACGTTTCAAAGGGTAATGTCGTAACGATTGATAACTATTACGCGCTTTTCAAGGATATCCTGAATCCGAAACAGCTTGAGGGACTCCGGCTGCTGCTTACGCCGTTTCCACAGCAGCAATTCAATCAGACGGATGATCGTCGCAGCGAAAAACCGAGCCGCGGCGTAACCTGTTTCGATTGTCATTCCAACGGGCATACAAATGCCGCAACGCATCTTGTGGGAGACATCCGGCCGCAGGAGTTTCGACATCGCATAGATGTTCCGAGTCTTCGGGGAGTCAATATTCAAAGGCTTTTCGGTTCACAGCGGGCATTGAAAAGTATTGAGGATTTCACTGAATTTGAACAGCGTGCAGCCTATTTCGACGGCGATATCATGCTTGCGGCCAAGAAAGGAATGAATCCGCTCGAACGCGGGAGCCAGGTACACGCAATGGCTGAATTTCAGGAACTGCTGGATTTTCCGCCTGCGCCAAAGCTGAATGTTTACGGCAAACTGGATCCTAAGAAAGCAACCGCATCGGAAGTTCGCGGACAGGAACTATTCTATGGAAAAGCAAACTGTGCTACCTGTCATATTCCTCCGTATTATACGGACGGATTGATGCATAATCTGCAGGTGGAGCGTTTTTATAATCCACAGATGATAAATGGCAGGTTTGCCACCGCTGACGGACCTATCAAGACGTTTCCGCTGCGCGGCATCAAGGATTCTCCTCCATATTTGCACGATGGTCGCTTACTGACGCTCGAAGATACGGTAGAGTTCTTCAATCTTGTTCTTGAACTTAAACTAACGCCGGAAGAGAAGCAGGATCTGGTTGCTTTTCTAAGGGCACTGTAACAATATTTTTGCAGGATTCTGAATATAGCCGTCCGAATACGGGCGGCTTTATTTATTTTTATTGGAAGCGATTGCAGCTAACATCTCACGAACCGCATTATGCAATCCTACAAAAAACGATCGCGAGATAATATGATGGCCAATATTGAATTCGGTTATCTGTGGAATTGCTGCCAGGGGAACGACATTTTTTGTAGTCAACCCATGGCCTGCAGCGACAACCAGACCATGTGACTGAGCAAATTGAGCAGCTGAATTTATTCGATTAAGTTCCAAATCTGCCTTTTCCTTGCCTTTGGCATGTACGGCGCGGCTTCCGAGAGTTGCTTCTGCGTATTCCGCTGTACAAATCTCGATTTGCGCGGCGCCTGCCCGGGCAGCCGCTTCAATCTGTTTAGCGTCAGGATCAACGAAAATACTTACAAAAATACCGGCAGTGCCGAGTTTTTTAACGGCATCCCGAATAGTGTCAAAATTAGCGATTACGTCAAGCCCGCCTTCGGTGGTTATCTCTCCCGGGTTTTCGGGTACCAGCGAGACTGCGTCCGGTCGTACCCGTTCTGCAAGTGCAATCATTTCATCAGTTGCCGCTATTTCAAGGTTGAGATAGGTCGAAACCGCTCCACGAAGAATCTCCAGATCGCTATCCTGTATATGCCGACGGTCTTGACGAAGATGAACCGTTATTCCATCTGCACCGGCTGCTTCGCAGATCATTGCCGCGGCTACGACACTAGGTTCGATTGTTCGGCGTGCTTGTCTGACGGTAGCAATGTGGTCAATATTTACGTTCAGGCGTGCTGTCATACAAAATGATTTTACTATGCTTAGCCGGCGGCAGCCATACTATTTGCCGCTGAATAAAGTCCTTTTCGTGCATTACTGCGGATTTCCCGAACTTCGTTAAACATACGAATACTGTCGCGAAAAACATTTACTTTGCTTCTTTCATCGTTGTTCCATCGGACCGGAATCTCCTTTAGCCGCAGTCCATTAAGTCTGGCAACGAAGAGAAACTCAACATCGAAACCGAACCGATCGATTTTCATCAGATTAAGGAGCGGACGAAACTTGAGTAAATCAAAGGCTTTGAAACCGCACTGAGTATCCCAGTAAGGCATTCCCGTCATGAGCCGGACGACGAGGTTAAATACCTTACCGCCCTGTTCCCTGCGCCATGGCTGATGTGTACCAATTAAAGACCTGTCAAGTGCACGCGAGCCAAAAGTAATATCAAAATTCCCGGCACTGATCGGATCCGTAAGTTTCGGCAATTCCTCGATCGGCGTGGAAAGATCAGCATCCGTAAAAAGCGCAATTCGGCCACGGGCAGCTTCCAGCCCCGTCCGCACCGCATAGCCTTTTCCGCGATTGCTTTCGTAACGGATTACTTTATAAGAGCAATTTGCTTGCCCGGAGAGAATTTTTTCAGCGACAGCCGTCGTATCGTCCCCGGAGCCGTCATCAACAACAATCAGCTCAAAAACCTTTGACTGAACGGATATGTAATCTACGATCCTGTGAAGTGTATTTCCGATCCGTTCGGATTCTTCATAAGCGGGTATTACGATGGATATTTCAGGCAACATCTGACAAAAATTCAATCTTACGGCTTATGTTGTAAATTGCAAGCAGACTGGCGGCATCCGCCTAAATTGTTATGGTATAATCGGCATTGCGGAGTTGTTTTTATAATGAAATTCGGTTTTCCTGGCATAGCACTTTTAGTAGTAATTGCCGGCGCGATTGCCGGCGGCCTTTTTGGCAGATTTTCTACGGCCAGCCTGGCTGATAGCTCCATTTCGCCGTCGCGACTGCTCGGCGACTATCGCGAAGCCGTTACAACCGTTGAAAACAACTATGTTTCGCCGATTGATCACGAAAAGATTACCGATAGCTCGATTCAGGGAATGCTCTGGACATTGGATCCTCATTCCTCTTTTTTTACACGGGATGAATTTCGTAAGCTGGCCGAGGAGCAGGCGAGTGAGTTTTACGGCATCGGCGTGTCTATTTTACAACATCGTGATGGTGTTTACATCCAGTCTGTGGTTCCGAATACACCTGCAGAAAAGGCAGGGCTACGCTATGGCGACCGTTTTTTAGAAGTTGATGGAAAAGATGCCCGCGAATGGACCAGCGCGGAAGTTTCTAAAAATGTAAGAGGTCCGAAAGGGACAACCGTAAGATTGAAGATCGAACGCCCTTCAGCACCGGCACCTCTGGAGTTTTCAATAGTTCGCGGCGGTGTTCCGCTTCCCTCGATTCGTAATTATTTTATGCTGCCCAATGGTGTGGGCTATGTCGGTTTGACCGGAGGTTTTCAGGAAACTACGGCAGAAGAACTTGCCGATGCAATGCGGCAGTTGAAAACGCAGGGAATGACTTCGCTGGTTCTGGACTTGCGTAGTAATCCGGGTGGTATTCTTGAGCAGGCTATAGCGGTTTGCAGCCGTTTTCTCCCGCCAAACAAGACGGTTGTTACAATTAAGGGACGCACTGCATATTCACGCCCCAGGGAATTGAAGACAACAAGCGGCGAACGCGATGATGTGCCCATGACGGTACTTATCAACGGCGGCTCTGCCTCAGCCTCCGAAATCGTAGCCGGCGCCGTTCAGGATTATGGACGAGGGCTTATTGTGGGCACTGACAGTTTTGGTAAGGGATTGGTCCAGCGGGTTTTTTATCTGCCCTATGGGACCGGCCTGACTCTGACAACGGCACGATATTACACACCGTTTGGCCGTTCATTGCAGCGTGATTATTCAAACGGTTCTATTTATGATTACTACGTTCATCATTCTGACGAAGAGGATGAGGAGTCGCCGGAAACCGCACCGCAGCCTAAACCGGCCGGCAGTCCTGTTACACTTCCGGACGGCCGTGTTCTATACGGCGGACGTGGTATCGAGCCTGATGTAAAAATTTTGCCGCTTCAGTTTAATGCGAAGCGAGCCCGAATCGCCGAGGCGGCCTTTTTCTTTGTCCGGCAATTAGTTGCAGGACGCATTGCGGGCTTTGAATCATACAGGATAGAGCGTCAGAATCAGTCAACTGATCTTAAGCCCGGAGCATTTATGGTCAATGACAGGCTCTTTGAGACTTTTAAGTCCTTTGCTGTCAATGATAAGGAAAACGGTCTGACGGCTTCGGACATCGATCGGGAAGCAGATTTTGCCCGGCTGCGGATTCGTTATGAACTTGCTACGGCCAACAACTCAAATGAATCCGGTAACCGCGTTCTGCTTGAGTCCGACCCGCAATTGCTAAAAGCCGTCGAGGTAATGCCCGATGCCCGCAAGCTGATGGAAAAAAATTTTGCGGCTTTATTGAAATAGCTCCTACGCCTCAACACAATGGTTTTTTCGAACCCGCAAACAGGGTTCGATTATTTTTTTTGAGTGAATTTTTCGACTTTGGCTATCTTTCATCTAAAATAAATCTTTTGATTTCGTTTTATGTATAAGCAAATAGGTATTCTGACCGGCGGCGGAGACGCTCCCGGCCTAAATGCAGTAATCAGGGCAGTTGTTCGAACGGCAACCGGACGTTTCGGAATGAAATGTATCGGCATTGAGGATAGCTTCGAGGGCATTCTTGGTGAAACGCATACTACCGTTCTGACACCAAAAAGCGTCAGTGGAATTCTCCCACGCGGCGGAACGATTCTGGGGACACGAAACCGCGGCAGTTTTGTAAAAATGGTTGATGGAAAACCGGTTTTTCCCGAGTTGCCGATTGGCGAGGCACTTGCGAATCTGGATATCCTTGGAATCGAAGCATTGATTGTCGTCGGCGGAGAAGGAACGCTTGCGATAGCAGAACAGTTTCATAAACGAGGTTTTCCTATAATCGGAGTTCCAAAGACCATAGACAATGATCTGGCTGCGACCGAACTTACATTCGGGTTCATGACAGCAATCGACATTGCTACAGAGGCTCTGGACAGACTGCATACAACGGCTGCGTCGCACGACAGGGTTATGATTCTCGAAGTGATGGGACGGCATACAGGCTGGATTGCACTGCACGCCGGCCTGGCCGGCAGCGCCGACCTGATTCTCATTCCGGAAATTCCTTTTTCTTTTGATTCGGTTGTTGAGAAAGTGTTGCAACGTGAAAAACAAGGGTCGCGATTTACCAACATTGTTGTTGCTGAAGGAGCAAAAGAAGTGGGGAAAACCGAAATCTACCAGGATGCGAAGAATCTTCGCCTTGGCGGAATCGGGGATTACATTACAAGACAAATTTCTGAAAGAACAGGAAAGGAAGCAAGATGCGTTGTACTGGGACATTTACAGCGCGGAGGCAGTCCGAATGCCTTCGACAGGATGCTTGCAACTAATTTTGGAGCCTGCGCCGTGCGTGCGCTTGCCAGCGGCGAGACCGGTAAAATGGTTGCGTTGCAGGCGGGAACCATTGTAACCGTTCCTCTTTCGGATGCCTGTGCGAATATAAAGACAGTGCCGGTTGACGGACAATTGGTAAGGACGGCCCGTGATATAGGAATTTCCTTTGCCGCTCCCAATGAATCGGATTTATAAATTAATTCTATGGAAGAAATAAGAAAGAAATTGCAATTGGAGTTGGAGGCTCTCGAAGAAGAGAGGCAATTCAAACTGCCAAAAGAGATACAAAAAGCCCGCGAATTCGGCGATCTTCGTGAAAATGCCGAATATAAGGCCGCGCTTGAGCGTCAGGCGTTTGTCCAGGCGAGAATCATGCAGCTGCGCCAGCGGTTAAGTGAACTGGAATCAATTGATTTGAGCAAGATCCCGACGGATCGCGTGGCCTATGGTTCTACTGTGGTTCTTTTTGACCTGGAGAAAGAGGAAAAAGTTACCTTCCGTTTAGTAACTTCTGAGGAAAGCGACCCCGAAAAAGGTTTGATTTCAACAGTTTCGCCAATCGGGCAAGCTTTGCTCGGCAAAGAAGAGGGTGACGAAATTCGCGTCAAAACGCCCAATGGCTGGCGCACTTTCGAAATCAGCCGATTGACTACGATCCACGAAAATTCCGAAGATTCTTAACAGCCATCTATGTTGGGAGAGCGAATCGGCCGGCAGGCAAGACGAATCATCGACGCTTTGGTCCGCGGACTCGCTTCGGCGGGAGTCCACCCAAATGCCCTGACGACAATCGGGGTGACGATTAATATCGGCTGCGGCGTTCTATTTGGCATAGGCGAATTTTTCTGGGCAGGAATAGTTTTAATCTTTGCCAATATATTCGATATGCTGGACGGTAATGTCGCAAGGCTGACGGGAAGAGTTACCAAATTCGGGAGTTTTCTCGATTCTTCTCTGGACCGTTTGTCTGATATGGTAGCCTTTCTCGGCATTATGATTTTCTATGCCGGAAACACTCCTCAACATTCTATTTTGAACGTAATACTTGCCGGAATCGGGATGATTGCGTCCGTTATGGTCAGCTACACTACCGCCCGCTCAGAAGGGCTTGGAGTTAAGGCAAATGTCGGATTTTTACAGCGGCCGGAGCGAATTGTCCTGTTAATTATCGGCGCACTTTCTACCTGGGATTGGAATTCGGACAATTTTTGGTTCAATCGGATGCCGCAAGTGCTTTGGGTTTTGGCTGTTGGCTCGGTCTGGACTTTGATTCACCGAATGTATTTCATCTGGAAGGAATTTCGCAGGTTGGAGGGAAGGGCTGAATGAGTGACTTTTTATCGGCATTGCTCTCCGGTCTGAGCTGGCAAAGCGTTTTACTGGGTGTCGGGCTGTTTTTGATTTCTTTGCTGGTGAGTTTTGCCTCTATTGCTCTGGTAATGGTCAAGATACCGGCTAATTATTTCAGTTCACACTATGAAAGAGATTTCCTTCCCGGCAGTCCATGGATCGTCCGATGGGGGGCTGTAATACTCAAAAATATTCTCGGTATAATCTTAATTCTGCTGGGTATCATTTTGTCGCTGCCGGGCGTTCCCGGACAAGGGATTCTGACGATTCTTCTTGGTCTGATAATGCTAGATATCCCCGGCAAGCGTCCGATCGAGGCCCGAATAATCCAAAGGCCGGCCGTTTTGTCGGCAATAAATCGTCTCCGGGCAAAATATGGGAAAGAGCCTCTGATACTTGACTAACTATTTTATGGGTTTATTCAGTTTTTTTAGAAAGAAAGATAAGGAAGATGCCGAGGCCGCACGGCGACGCCATCTACTGGCTAACGGGCGAATCACTGACGGCCGCATAATTGACACCGTAATTAATGAAAAGGGACAGGAGATTGCATTTTACATATATACGCTAAACGGTGTTGATTTCGAGTCGTCAGAACTGCTTAGCGAAGAACAGCGCCGCAATCCGATCAAGTATGCTCCCGGTGCAAAGGTCGGCGTCCGTTACGATCCAAAAAATCAGGGAAATTCAATGCTGGAATGATCCGAACCTTTCACCGGCCGGTTCATAACTTTGCCGGCCTTGCATTTGTTTAGTTTATGTTCAAAAAAATCCTGATTGCCAATCGCGGTGAAATCGCCTGTCGTGTTATCCGGGCCTGTAGGGAAATGAACATTGCAACCGTTGCGGTTTACTCCGATCCTGACCGCGACGCCCTGCATGTTCGAATGGCTGACGAAGCATATCGTGTCGGGCCGGCGGCCTCAACCGAAAGTTATCTGAAAATAGAAGCAATAATGGATGCCGCAATCAGTTCGGGGGCCGAGGCAATTCATCCCGGATACGGCTTCCTTTCGGAAAATGCCGATTTTGTTGCCGCAGTGGAATCCGCGGGAATAACTTTTATCGGCCCGCCGGCGAAAGCGATGAAGGCTATGGGAGGAAAGATTTCTGCCCGCAGGATTGCAATCGAAGCCGGTGTTCCCGTAGTTCCTGGTACAGTCGAGCCCGCCAGAGATTACCAGGATGCCAAAACTGCCGCGGAAGAATTCGGTTATCCTGTAATGCTTAAGGCTTCGGCCGGCGGCGGCGGAAAGGGAATGCGTATGGTAAACAGCCCGGACGAACTTAAATCCGCATTTGAAACCGCCCGTGCCGAAGCTATGGCAGCCTTTGGCGATGATTCGGTTTATCTTGAAAAAGTTATTCAGAAGCCGCGTCATGTCGAAATTCAGGTTTTTTCCGACAAGTTCGGCAATCACCTTCATTTGGGAGAACGAGAGTGCTCAATACAACGGCGCCATCAAAAGGTAATCGAAGAAGCCCCGTCTCCGATAAATTCCGAACAGCTTCGTAATGAAATGGGACGCTGCGCGGTCGAGATTGCGCGTGCCGTTAATTACGTTGGTGCCGGGACAGTAGAATTTCTTGTCTCGGGAGTGGATCTTTCATTTTATTTTCTGGAAATGAATACTCGCCTGCAGGTTGAGCACCCGGTTACGGAATTAGTTACGGGAATCGATCTGGTCCGTGAACAGATAAGGGTTGCTGCAGGCGAGCCTTTGTCTTTTACCGCCGAAGATATAAAAATCCGCGGCCATGCAATCGAATGCCGAATTTACGCAGAAGATCCGGACAACGGTTTTATGCCCTCGCCGGGTAAGATTAAGCGGCTCAGGATTCCTCAAGGTCCGGGAGTACGCGATGATGGTGGCGTTTATCAGGGAGCTGAGGTTTCAATTTACTATGATCCGATGATCTCGAAATTTGCGGTCTATGGCCGCACCCGTCGCGAAGCAATCGAGCGCATGCGGCGTGCCCTGCTTGAATATGAAATAGACGGAATTAAAACAACAATTCCATTTTTTCGTCGTGTGATGGAGGACGAGAAATTTATTGCAGGCGATTTAGACACCGGCTTTATTGATGGATTTATGAAGCGGCAGGCAGTGAATAAACCTGATGAGGTAACAAAGGATTTAGCAGTGATAGCTGCCTCTTTAGTAGCATTACGGCAGAAATCCGATATTAAGAAACATCATACCGTGAATACCGGCCGCTGGGCAGCGGCAGGTCGCAGCGAATCTATAAGCCGCAGGAAATAGCGAAAAAAAACAGGCTCATCTTTTGATAAACCTGCGTCCCGAATGATAAAAAATGTGAATCTGTAAAGGTTAGGGTTCTTCAGCCTGAAAATTCATGCCTGTCATTGCGCCGTTTAAGGTAAATGAACGGGAATTATTGAAAAAAAGATATTTACCGTGTAATACCGTGATTATATACTCTTCCCCTGTTGCAAGCCCGTCAAATCTGAAGAAACCAAACATATTGCTCATTGTAATCATGGGTGGACTACCATGTGTATCAAAGACGACCAGCAGGGCACCACGAATGCCGCGTCCATAAGCATCAGAAATATGTCCGGAAATCGAAGCAACTGAATCCAGTTCAGTTTTTATCGAAGTATCACTTTTGCCATATGAATCCTGCGGGGCAAAGGTCTGAACAGTTTCGGAGTCTGATTTTTCCATTTTCTGCCCGAAGGTGGCAAAGTTCAGGCAAAAGATGAAAACCACCGTCAAAAACGGCAAAATTTTTCGGAAATAATTGATTTGTGCGGACATCTCACCTCTTACATAAAAAACGGGAGAGTTAAAAGAAAAAACAAACTGTGAGGGAAGAAAAACGTCCAATATAACCCCGATTCCAGAAAAAAGTTGACAAATTTTACTTTATGGACGTAAACAGTATGTTTAACAATAGTTTGCGGAAAAGTCAATAAGTATTTTAAATAAAAAATGCCGCCCTGTCAGGACGGCATTCCTAACCCTTTGGAAACTTGCTATGGACCGAGTACGAAATCTACTCCCGCCAGATCCTCGAGCAATGTAAATGTTCTGGAATCGCCTGAGATACCAAGCCTCGCCGACGGGAGCAGCTGCAGATTGTATAGATGAGAAACCTCTACACCATCAAACCGGTAAAATCCGAAGGAATTGGTTTTTGCAGTATGCAATTGACCGGTTTCAGTATCAAGTAGTGTAAGGCTGGCCCGCGATATGCCCCGACCGTCCGCACTTACAACGCGGCCTGTCACGGATGCAAATGATGCTGATGGAGCAAGTTCCTGACTGGTAAACGTACAATCAACCTGTTCGCCCGGTTCTACAATGATATTAGCCTTGCGATTTGCCAGATCTACGGTCGAATTTACAATGTTTGTCTGTCCATTGCCCGCTGTTTCGACACATGTAATGCCTGTCAGTACCCAGCCCGAAACAGGATCTTCCGTGACCGTGATCATATTCGGATTGCCAAATGCCGAGACCGACGGATCTGAAATTTGATTATTTGGCTGTAAAACAAAGCTGCTGGTTACGAAATTTTGGGCCGCATACGGGAATTGCGGATTTAGGTTCGATTCCGTGCGGCGAATTGCCTGTTTCCTGATGATTACCGTTCCTGAGGGTGGATTGCTGCCCAGCCAGCTGTAAACCATCTTATTCGGTGATGATGCATCCAGGCCGCTGATGGCGTTCGGTGTCGCTGAATTCACAATAGCCTGCGTTACTGCGGCCGGTGTGGCGGTTGGATTGGCAGCCAGATAAAGCGCCGCTACGCCTGCCACATGCGGTGCCGCCATTGACGTGCCGCTCATTACCCGCGAATCGTAATCGTTCAAATAAGAAGCCGAAGTAATTCCGGATCCCGGAGCCCAGACATCAACGCAACTTCCCCAATTGGAATAACTTGCACGCTGATCCGTATTCGTAGTGGCTCCAACGGTAATTGCCGCCGGAGCACGGGACGGGGAAAAATTGCAGGCGTCCATATTCGCATTTCCAGCTGCGATTACATAGGTTATACCGGCGTTTATGGAATTCTGGATCGCACTATCCAACGCATTTGATATGCCGCTCGTAGCTATGCTGATATTTGCGACCGCCGGCTTGACGTGATTCGACGTAACCCAGTCAATACCAAGAATCAAATAGGAAATTGAACCTGTGCCGTCGCAAGCCAGGACGCGAACACCGTGAATTCTCACGTTTTTTGCAACTCCCCAGGTTGCTCCGCCGATTGTGCCTGCTACGTGAGTTCCATGACCGTGGCAATCCGTTCCATCTCTGCCGTCGGGCAAGATGTTGACGTCGGCAGTAGCTCTGCCGCCAAATTCTGTATGAGTCGGGCGTACTCCCGAGTCTATAACGTATGCGTGAACGTTTGCTGCTGTTGTCTGATAAGTGTATAGAGAATTTAGCGGAAGAGGCCGCTGATCAATTCTGTCTAGTCCCCAGGTCGCATTGGCCTGCGTATCAGCAACACTGATAACGGCATCTTCTTCCACAATAGCTACACGCGGATCATTGCTTAAATTTACGGCCGTAGCTTCATCGGCCTCCAGAACGTATCCCTTAAGGGCGTTTGAATAGATTTCCCTTACTTTTCCGCCGTACTGATACCCGAGAGACAGAGCCTCAGACTCAACTGCAGGCGCTGCCGCATCATTGCCAATATATTTTTCATTCAATACGACAATATAACGGCCTTTAATTGCATTTTCCGAATGCAGAAACTTAGCCTTACGGCCGGATGCGGTCTGTGGGATAAGTGAGGAAAGGATAAGCGATCCGGCTAAAACCGATAGAAGAATCCAAAACTTCTTCATTTTTCAGATCTCCGTGAGAATTTGTTAGATAACTTTCGAAATTGGAATGCAAATCTGTGTGGATACAGTGGGGAAACTGTCACCGTTAATAAAGTTAAAAGAAAGACAAACAAGTGTCAACAATGTTTTTTATTTTGATGTATATTCGGTCAAAATGACAGAAAAGGAGTTGAAAAAACGATGTGATTAGAGGGATCCCGCTAAAAATTTTGGGATAGAAATACCTGAGGTAGAGAATTTAAAAATAAAAGGGCTGCCTTGAGTTCAAGACAGCCCATGGAAATAAGGTTTTGCGTCCGGCCTTATGAATGTGCCGTACAGAGACAACCTACGGTCTTTGTTTAGACCGTGACAACGGAGCTGACGGCGTGGACTTTGAGTTAGTCCCGGTCGCGGAAGGCACATATGTCGGTGCCGAAGGCGAATCCGCGACAAACGCCAGACCGGCAATGTTATCGTTAAGTTCAAAAGCATACGAGTTGGACGAAAAGGCATGTCCTTTTGACTGAACGGTGAGCACATAGAATTCACCGGACGGTATTTCGGTAAACGTGAAATAACCGAAAGAGTTTGAAATAACTGTCCAAACAGTTCCGTTATTGGCATTCTGGAGAGTCAGCATAGCACGTCCGATTCCACGACCGGTGGCATCAACAACGCGTCCCTGAACATTTGCAGGACCGGCTGAGGGTGCCGTACCAAGATCGATACCGGTTGGATCCTGGTTGCTGGTTGTCTGGTAAGCAACCTGAGAGAGGCAACCGCCGTTTGTACCACAGCCGATGGGGTAACCGGCAACGGTTCCGCTTGTAGTATTATCGGCTGTATCAGTCTTTACGCCGCCGCCTGGTATGCCGGTTCCTGTACCGGTTCCCTGATTGAGAATTGTGCCGAAGCCATTTACGACGGTCTTAACCTTGATGGTTATCATACCGCCGGCTTTGAGCAGTGCTCCGGAGGCAAGCATCTGTGTTACTGACGTTCCATTGTAGGCGGGATTCGGTGTTGCGGTTGAACCCGATGTTGCAGTAACTATCAACGACGGGTAATAGATCAGTTTCGAATCAAGCGGATCGCTTACCTGGAAATTGCTTATATCGACGTTGCTGTCATTGATGTATTTAAGTTCCCACTCAACGCGATCACCAAAGTTGGGCAGACCGTTTCCGTTTGAATCAAAAGACATTCTGACAACTTTGAAGGCCTTGACAGACGGAATGGAAAGACCGCAACCGGGCCTTGTTGCCGGAACGAGAATTGAATTCAAAGCCATTCGTTCGCCGTTCAGGCGTCCGATCTCTGTATTGTTGTTTCCACCCGTAATACGATTATAGGCGTGTCCTCCGAGTTCGAAAACATTTCCGCCTGCCGTTGAGCTGCCGATACGAGAAACGGAAGCAACGATTTTATTGGCGTTCTGGCCGCCGGTATTCGTGGCGGCAACCAGGGTTCCATTTTGAAAGGCAGAGTTGTTTGCCAGCGAATATTCAGTTACACGACCATCCGTATCTGCCAGAATGCCGATAAATTGATTGAATGGCATTCCCGGATTCGGATACGCAAGAGTAGTATTTACGGCAGTGTCATCATTCGTGCCGTAAACCGTCCAGCCGAGGGTAGTCTGAAAACGTCCGTAGATAGGCTCATTTTCGAATACATCTACCGAATAACACTGCAGCAAAAGATTACCTCCGGATTCGGCAAATTGACGATAGATGTTTATGAAATTGATTGCTGTGCTTGATGCGTGTGCCTGAGCAGCGATTGTGTAACAGGAGTCAGGGCTGATGATGATGTTATCAACGTTATCGTAATACGGATTGTTAGCGGCATCACGTAACTTTGCCCGGTCAAACAATTCCTGATAGATTCCTGATCCGAAACCGCCGCCGTCCGGCCCGACGGCAATTTTTGGCTTATGGGTCAAAGTGTAACGAACCGGTGCAACAAAACTTGCGTTAGCCTGGTAAACACGGACGTCGTTGTCTAAACCTAAGATTTCGTTGTTGAAAGCGTTAATGACCGGCGTTGCCGCAGATGCATATTCAGCGGGAATAACCAGCGGGCCGCCCGAAAATGCAGTGTTAGTGCCGCCATTTTGACAATTCGAACCGGTAATCCGGGTGGCATTGACAGTCATATCCGTGGCATCTTTAGTCGTTTTATTGGCTATCACCCATTTTAATGGGACATTGGCGTAAAGAAGCCGGACTGCAAGACCGTAAGCACGCAGGTTAAAGGCTTCGGAATTATTGCATCCGCTGCCTTTGCCTTGCTTATCGTTGTCCATCGCGATGATGAGAGAGCCGGAGTCAAACGGCTCTATCAGCGATGATCCGGATTGCGAGAGAGCGGTCGAGCCAGTTACTGCGAAAAACGCCAGAATAAGAAAAGCATGAATTAAACCATGCGAAAAACGTGGAGAATTTGGGCATTTCATAATTGTTACCTTCCTCAAAACCTCATAAACGTTCCCGATAAAGCTTTGCCAAATCGGTTTGAGGCAAGGCACAGGGGAACGAAGAAAAACAAAATTGCTTTCGTCGGAGTTTTGGCTCCCGACGCAGCCGGGCATTTAGGTCTATAACGATAACAGAATGTTTAACACAATCTGCGTCGAATGTAAACACTTTATATGCAATAATTTGCCAAATAACTGTCATTTCGCCGGCCGTAATAAGGACCGGATAACCCTGTTCGCATATATCGACATCCCTATTTTTCGGGCATGTCAGGCCATATGGCCGGCAAAGGGTAAATAACGTTTGACCCTTAAAAATAGGCAATAACAATCAAATTCCAGAAAAGTAATCTAAAAAAAGACCGTGCGCGTTATCTTCATGACGTCAGTTTTATATGAATTTTGCCAAGGAAGTTATACAATCATTGCAGCGAATGGATTTATATAAACAGAGCACAAAAATTAAATCCTGCAGTTAACCAAAGATGGAAGAAATACTCAAAAAATTTGAAGGTTCCCGAATAGATGTCAATTGTGCAAACGGTGTCTGGTTTCGCGGCGAAAATGCCGGCGTAGAAGACGGCGTCCTAAAACTTCGGGATGAGGATAAGGTTGTTTACATTGCAATTAAACGCATTGTGGCCGTCAGCGAAACAGGAGAAAGCAATACCCGGCCGGGATTTGTCGGCAAATAAAAATGCCTCGCCGATAAAACGAGGCATTTCAATAATTAACAGATTTTTGTATGGTTATTTCTGCGATTCTCCGGTTTCCGGTCTCGAGTTATCCGGTTTTGTAGTCGTTTCAGAAGCCGTTAATGCAATTGGATTCAGCCGTCTGAAGCCTACGATCCTATTTTCCCAGTAACCTTTGAATGGTGAGTAAGTGATTCCTTTGCTGGAAGAAGCGTGAAAAAATCCATTTTCATCGGCGACAATTCCTATATGGCCGAGTCCGTTAAGGAAAACGAGAGTTCCGAATTTGAATCTGTCATCGCCAAAAACCGGTTCGGATATTGACCACAGGCTCCTTGCGCTCTGCCGCATGAATTCGATGCCTGCATCAGCGAATACTGCCCAGACAAATCCTGAACAATCGTAACGATTTGGACCGCTCGAGCCGTAACGGTAGGGAATTCCAAGGCGCTGGAAGATCGCTTTCTGCATTGCGGAAGTAACTATCGGATTATAGGCTGAGCGTGAAGCTGCAATTGATGAGGTCAGGGCAGTAGTGGAAACGGTTTTTTTGACAAGTGAGGGCGGTTCATAGGCCGCATCGGCTCCGCGCTGCACGCTTATATCCTGCATCAAAGGCGGACGTACAGCCGGCTGCTGAGTATCTTTTGTAGCCGGTTCAGGCTGGTTTATCGGCCGGCTTGAGACTGTGCGGACGATACGCTCCCTTTCCTGTGCAAAGGCATTTTCGGTAAAGAACCCAATACCTGAAACTACGATTGCGAAAAGTGTGAGACCCTTTATCGAATCTTTCAAAATTTTCTCCGTGATTATTATTTATTTTGGATTGGCAAATGGGTTGCGAATTCCGCGAGAGTCGCAAAGCCCAAAATCCGCATTATTACCAGCGGGAAGCCCTTTTGAATAACTATACACCCTGATGGTGAAGGTCCAAGAGCGAAAATGTCACATTTCGTTTCGGATTTAACCGATTTAGTGAACTATTTGCAGCGACCGCGCCGGCTCCAAATGATGGGCAAAGCGATAGCGGGCCGTCAAGCCAAATAGGAGAATAGCATTATTTTACCTGAAATGTAAAATGCCTTTAACAGGCCGTGCAGAAGAGGGGCGGGATCCGGACTGCCGGCCGCGGCTGAATTCTCAGATACGGACCGCCGCCGTTGCTGAAGCCGCCCCTCGTCTGTACGTGGTGGTATGGCGGCTCTTTTTAACTATGCTGCCGGGCATTACAGCATTTAACAGTTATCGCCCCGATGTCCTGCCTCTTGCCAATTCGGGCGAATTTCACCGCCGGTTCCTTCAGTTGTCGTTTCGCTTGCCTGTGAAATACCGCTAATTCAGACCGGTTTCCAGAAATTACGCAAAAAAATTTTGTTAAAAGAAAAATCCGGCCTTTCGGGCCGGAAGAGGAGGAGGAAATCAGGAAGCATCGGGATGCTTCAAACTGAAAATGAAGTGCCGCAGCCACAGCCGCCGGTAGCGTTTGGATTATCGAACGTAAAACCGGATCCCATCATGTTTGACGTGTAGTCAATGGTTACACCGTTGAGGTATTGAGCGGAAAACATATCGACGAAAAGCCGGACTCCGGATTTATCGAGTATGAAATCCCCTTCGCGCGAATCTTCCTCAATGTTTAAACTATACTGAAAACCGGAACAGCCGCCCGGTACGACACGTACCCGCAAACCCGCAGTTTCCGGCAAATCTTCTTCTGCCGCCATAAATTTCTTTATCTCGGCAATCGCCGAATCCGTTACGTTCAAATCTACCGATGGTGCTGCAACTGCTGACATAAAATATTTTGAAATCTCCTGACAGTATTAAGGAAATGCCTTTCAACGCAATCCTTACAATTAAGTCAATATTATATCAACCCGCCTGAAAAAACAAGCTTTTGTTGATATATTTACAATTAATTTAAGCCAATTGAAGTTCTATTAGCCACCGTGAGCTTCGACGCAAGCCAGGCAATCCTGAAGAACCCACTCAGATTTTCCCGGCCATTCTATCCGCCATCCCCCATTTGCTGTAGTGCGCATAATCTGACGGGCGTGTCGAACCCTGTAATTTAGTTGCGGGTGAAAGTACCAATAGCCATCCGGAGCCGACCAGACAGTTGCAGTAGTATTTGCAGCCATCTGTATTGCTGAGTTATAGCCCTGTAATTGGCCTATGTGAGGGCAGACTTCCAGATTTCTTCGCACATTCTCAAGGTTTGCAGCTGCAATTGCTTTCGAGTAATTATCAACGAAACTGACAAAAAGTGCTGCGTAGCTGAATGCGGACTTGAATGTCTTCAATCCGGCATCTTTCGCCGCTTCGCTTTTTACTGAGTCGCTGAATACTTCCTTAATAATCCTGTCTTTGGCCTCACTTGAGATCTTGTCCTGTGCAAGTTTTTTAGCTGTATCCAAAGCAATTTTATTTCCATTTCCCATACTCTACCTCCGAATGAACTAAATTTATTTCGTTTTAATAGGAGATTTTTTCGCTCTGATTAGATACGCGAAATATTTATCAAGTTAGGGTCAATATGACTTTTGTGATTTGGAATAACAACGGGGAAATTAATTATCGGACAGTCAGGAATATCCGGGATAATATTTTCTGGTGAAAATACGAATAAACAAAAAGCAGACGGTTGGGACCGTCTGCCCGGGTTAATTGATTAAGTTGCTAAATGTCTGAATGTTAGGGGTTTACTCGCGAGGCGATGACTAATTCCGGTTTCATGGCTTCTATTGAGACCTGGCGGGCGACTTCTTCCGCGGCTTTACGAAAAGCCTTTGCTTGCGGCGAATCAGGGGAAGAAATGACGACCGGAGTTCCTTTGTCTCCGCCTTCGCGGACTTCGATACCGAGCGGGACTTCGCCAAGCATCTTCAGACTGTATTCTTTACATAGTTTTTCGCCGCCGCCCTTTCCGAAAATGTCATAGCGAGTTCCTGTATCCGGGGCAATAAAATAAGACATATTTTCTATAACTCCAAGCACCGGAACATTTACGGTTTCAAACATTCTGACGGCACGCCTTACGTCGGATAATGAAACTTCCTGCGGCGTAGTTACAAGTACGGCACCCTGAACCGGCACAAGCTGAGCCAGACTCAACTGGACGTCACCTGTTCCGGGCGGCATATCAACGATAAGATAATCCAATTCGCCCCAATTTACGTCCGTAAGAAACTGCCTGACCACACCGTGGAGCATCGGCCCGCGAAGAATCATCGGTTTATCGGGCGGCACCAGCACGGCCATTGAAATCATTTTTACTCCATGTGCCTGTATCGGTACTATCTTTCCGCCTTCGATTTCCGGCTGGCCAATACCTGTTCCAAGCATCAGCGGCACGTTCGGACCATAAACGTCGGCGTCCATGATTCCTACGGCTGCGCCGTCCAAAGCCAGAGCGACGGCGAGATTGACGGCAACCGTAGATTTTCCGACGCCGCCTTTTCCTGACGAAACCGCAATGATATTGCGAACTCCTGGAATTGCAACGTTGTTTTTAATCCCACGCCCCTGCGGGACCTCTGCATCCATAGTTACCTTGACCGATCGAACACCATCGATTGCTCCGACAAGTTCGGCGGCCTGCATTTTCATTTGATCTTTTACAGGGCACGCAGGCGTGGTCAGCACTATGCGGAAAGAAACATCTCCGCCATCAATCACGACATCGCGAACAAAATCAAGTTCTACAATATTTTTTTGCAGATCCGGATCGATAATACGGCTAAGAGATTCTAAAACTTTTTCAACTGTTAATTCACTCATTTGTTCTAACATTACGGGTTGTTACTTGCCTTCATCCAATAAAACAAGTTTATCAGATTCGCGAGAGTATTTCCGCCTTCGGGCTGCCGGCCGAAGCAATGTTGAAATTTTTAATTTGGCAATCGATAAAATGCCGCAGCGATTTGTGCCTTTCTGATGGTTTCCGAATGCAGAACATTTTGGGATAATGATAGTTTTGTAGAGCGGAAAGTTTAATTATTCAATGGAAAAATCTTATGAGCGGAGTATTCAGACAATCGTCAAGAGGACTTCTAAGGGTTCATGGCAAAGAGGCCGTGCCGTTTCTGGACGGATTGATTACAAATGACGTTAAGAGGCAGGCAGATGCAACTGTAATGCTTGCTGCATTTGCAAATGCCCAGGGAAGACTGCTGGCTATCGTCAGGGTATTACGCAACGGAAATGATTTTTTTATAGAGACCGAAGCGGAAACGCGCGAAAAGATCTTTACGAATCTTTCAAGGTTCATTCCGGCCGGCGACTTCTTAGTTGAAGATTTGTCCGCTGATTACTCATATTTCGAAATTTTTGGTTCCTATACGGCAGCGTTCCCGTTTTTGAATTTCGGCAATTATCCGCTTCCCGGCGTATTTATTCCTCTTGAGAAAGTTTCCGAATTTCGCGAAACACTTGCAGGGCAGGGTTTTACGGAGTTGTCCGACGAAGACTATGAACTTCTAAGAATTGAAAAAGGCGTTCCGAAGTATGGAGTTGATGTTGACGAAAGTACAATTGTGCCGGAAATATCGCTTGAAAATCTGATTTCCTACAAAAAAGGTTGTTACACGGGACAGGAAATCATTGCCAGAATCCACTTTCGCGGACACGTTGCAAAGCGTTTGACCGGACTGGTTGCCACAAACGACCAGGTCGATCTGCTTCCCGGGGCAGATCTCTATGCGGAAGACGGAAAAAATGCCGGACGTATCACTTCTGCAGTGCGTTCGCAAAAATTTGGGCGAAGCATCGCTCTGGGTTTTGTGCGATATGATTATCTTGCCGAAGGGAAAATTTTGCTTTGCAACGGGCATGAAGTTACCGTCAGGCAATTGCCGTTTGAGAGTAACGAAACCGGAGAGGCTGCAATTGTATGAAAAATCAGGATTTTGATATTGAAAGCGCAAAAACGGCATATACGATCATCAATTCGCTGCTTGCCGGACATGAAGCATTGAGCGATCTGCTTGTACTGATGTCGCACACCATTGACCATGAAGTTCTCCAGGCACTGACCGCGACCGCAGAATGGCAGAATTACCTTAATTCAAAACGTGAATTAGAGGCAGTAAAGGGCCTCATTGAAAAATTTACCGAAGATTTGAAAAGGTTGGAACAGTCCTGAAAAATCTCTGCAAGATGAGCAAATCGATGTACGATTTATTGATTATAGGAGCCGGTCCGGCAGGCATCTCTGCGGCCTATGAGGCCGAGACAGCCGGCATTAGTTACGTTGTTATCGAAAAAGGCTTGATTGGAAATACAATTTACAATTATCCGATCGGACTAACTGTTTTTTCTACTCCGGACGAACTGGAGTTATTGCCCGGCGGCCTCAATCCGGGAAGGCAAAAGCCAACACGGGAAGAATTGCTGTCATATTACGTCAGATTCGTGCTGGACAATGGACTCAATGTACGTACTGAAGAAACTGTTCTGCAGGTAAAGCATCTCAAAGACGAATCCCGTGACAACATTAAAGAAGCCGTATTTGAAGTAATAACAGATAAAGGCCGTTATTTATCGAACAATATACTTTTTGCCATTGGGGCGATGGATCATCCGCGAAGGCTGGGCGTTCCGGGCGAAGATCTGCCAAAAGTCCATCATCAGTTTCGGGAAACCTATCCATGGGTTCGGAAAAGGGCTTTGGTTGTTGGCGGCGGCAACTCCGCCGGGGAAGCTGCATTGTTTCTTGCGCAGGAAGGCGCAGATACAACATTGGCAATTTATCGTTCAGATTGGGAAAATAACGATCCTAAGCAGGGATGTATTAAATACTGGGTCAAGCAGCCGCTGGAAGAAGAAATCCGCGAGCATTGTTTGAAATTGTTTTTTTTGGGACGGGTCGTCGAGATAAGTCCGGAATCCGTGATTCTTGAAGACGAAACAGGAAATCAGGAAACAATTGAAAACGATGTTGTTTTTGTTTTAATCGGTGCAGATGCTGAGCTTGGACTTTTGAAAGATATTGGCGTCCGGTTTACTGAGGGAAAATACTCAATGGTGCCGGTTTATGATCCGAACACCCGCGAAACCAACGTTCCGGGGATTTTTGTCGCAGGTCACTTTACCAATGAAAGGCATATCAAAGGAGCTATCGAAACCGGAAGGGCAGCCGTAAATTCAATTGTGCAAAGAAAAAAGCACCTGCTGCAAACAACTGCGCAATAAACCGCTTTGCAGCAAAGGAAAAAATTAATTTACTGCTAGATCGCATAGCCTGCGACTGCGGCAAAATGCAGGATACTGCCAATCAGGACGAAAATATGAAAAATGGCGTGATGATGGCGGAGATTTTGCCAGGCAAAGAATATCACTCCGATTGAATACGAGAGGCCGCCTCCTAAAAGAAGTGCGAGGGGAATCCATCCGAGCGAATTGTAAAGCGGTACTATTGCGACTATTCCGAGCCATCCCAGAAAGACGTATGATGCTACGCGTAAACGCGGGAATTTATCCCCAAAGAAAATTTTGCCGGCTATCCCCATCAAAGAGAGTGTCCATACCGCCGCAAGAAGACCCAAACCGTCAGGTTTATCTGGAAAAGACAAGGTGAAAGGTGTGTAAGTGCCTGCAATAAGAAGATAAATACAGCAATAGTCTGCGATTTTTAACCGCGATTTTAGTGAAGGTTTGGTGGCCGAATGGTAAAACGTGGACGCTGCATAAAGCGAAATCAGCGAGAGGCCGTAAATAGTGCAGCCGACGAGTCTTTCCGGCGAAGCCTTTTCGTAAGCGAGAACAAAAAGCGCAAGAAATCCCGCTATACTCAATACCAAACCCAGACCATGGGTCAAGGTGTTCGCCAGTTCTTCAACGCCGAGCCTGTTATGAAGCGCACGGATCATAAACTGACATTATAATCCCATTTACGGAATTTTTGAGCCTCCGGCTAAAATTCGCTTTCTGCCGTGGCTCTGTGCCTGCGTGCCACACCCGTGGCATATGCAGCTTCTTCAACGTGTTGGGCAACCGCTTCGCTGACACGTCGGTCAAAGACTGACGGAATGATATAGTCCGGATTCAATTCCTCAGGGGAAATAATTCCTGCAATTGCGTCCGCAGCAGCGAGTTTCATCGCTTCATTGATACGAGAAGCCCTGCAGATTAGTGCGCCGCGAAATATCCCGGGGAAACACAAAACGTTGTTGATTTGATTCGGATAATCAGAGCGGCCTGTAGCCATTACGGCGGCGATACCGGCTGCCTCTTCCGGCATAATTTCAGGGACGGGATTGGCCATTGCGAAGACAATCGGATCTTTTGCCATAGCCTTCAAATCATCCGGAGTGAGTACGCCCGGCACGCTGAGACCGAGAAAAACATCGGCGCCGCGTATTACATCGTGTATGGTGCCTTTTTCTTTATTTGGGTTCGTATTTCGTGCATACCAATCCTTTACCCAATTCATATTTTCAGTTCTGCCCTTATAAATGGCACCTGTTTGATCGCAACCAACAACGTTTTTGACTCCGGCAGCCATTACAATTTTTGTGCAGGCGACTCCTGCCGCGCCGACGCCGTTGACGACGACTTTGATATCCTCCATATTTTTGCCGACGATTTTCAATGCGTTAATCAGAGCTGCCAGCACAACGACAGCCGTTCCGTGTTGATCATCATGGAATACTGGAATATCCAGTTCTTCTTTCAAACGTTCTTCGATCTCAAAGCATCGCGGTGCGGAAATATCCTCGAGATTGATGCCTCCGAAGGCAACCGAGATATTCTTTATTGTCTGAACTATTTCGTGAGGATCTTTTGTATTGAGGCAAATCGGGAAAGCATCTACACCGGCAAATTCCTTGAAAAGCTGACATTTACCTTCCATGACGGGCATTGCGGCTGCAGGTCCGATATCTCCCAGCCCAAGAACTGCCGTGCCGTCGGAAATCACTGCGACAGTGTTTTTCTTTATTGTAAGGTTATAAACTTTTTCGGGATCTTTGTGGATTGCCTCACATACCCTTGCAACGCCCGGCGTGTAGGCCATAGATAAATCGCTGCGTGTTTTGAGAGGGATTTTGGAAACTATCTCGATCTTACCGCCCAGATGCATTAAAAAAGTGCGGTCAGAGACATTGATTACCTCAACGCCGTCAATCGATTTAACTGCATCAACAATTTCCTGATCGTGACTTTCACTTGAAGCATTTACGGTTATATCGCGAATCAGAAAATCCTTTCCGACGCTGACGATGTCAATTCCTTCGATGTCGCCGCCGGCTCTGCCTATTGCCGTTGTGATTTCGCCTAATTTCCCGGGGCGGTTTTGGATACGGACGCGGAGTGTGAGGCTGTAACTCGCGTTTGGTGTTGGTGTAACTGCCATAATGATTCGTTTGAGCTCGGGCTTTTGGCGGCAGAAGGCGCCGGGGCCGGAAGCTGAAAATAAAAAGTATGACGAAAATCGCTTTGAGTAGCAAACCCAAGACGCCCGTGCCGGAGAACCGCCATTTTAATTCCTGATTTGATATAATTACGGATGGAGGCATAAGAATTATCGGAACAATTACCGGTTTTACAAAAGGACTCAAGCACGAACAGCTCAGACGTATCGAAAGGCTTGCCACAAAGCGGGTAAGGCCATCACAGATCGTTTCGCCCGAACTTGCACGGCAGATGGCTGAAATTTCAAACGAAACCGGACGCCAGATCGGAGTTTTGATAGATAGAAAAGGCCATATCGAATACGTAATGGTTGGTGATGCCAAACGTATCGAAATGCCGGATTTCGGACGCGTCCGTGTTGGCCTTGAAAGATTTCGCGGCCTCCGTTGCGTTCACACACATCTTGCGGGCGAACCGCTCACTCAGGACGATTTGACTGACCTTGCCTTGTTAAGGCTCGATTTGATGTCGGTTATCCAGGTAGATAGGCGGAACGGACTTCCCGGGCAGATTTTAAGTGCACATATTTTACCGGGAAAGCGGCGCGCAAACGGACAGACAGAAGACGGCACGGACGTTGCGCCTTCAGTGTCGTTTGCTTTTCTTGAACCCGCAACCGCACATCGGCTGGAGATAGATTTTGAAGATCTGATACGCTCTCTGGAAGCGGAAATGGCACGCGTCAGCGGATCGGTTCGTCCCGGCGTCAAATTGCGTGAAAGAGCGATACTTGTGGGCGTTGCCGATGATTTGGCCGGCGATGCCGAAGATTCGCTCGTTGAACTTGCAGAACTTGCCGATTCCGCCGGTTTGGATGTCGCCGATGCAATCATACAGCGTCGCAGGCAGATTGATCCAAAGACACTCATAGGACGTGGAAAACTGGATGAACTGCTTATTCGCTCGATGCAGCTCGGTGCAGATATTCTGGTTTTTGACCGCGAATTAACACCTGCACAAGTCCGTGCGCTTTCAGAGGTTACAGACCTCAAAATCCTTGACAGACCTCAACTGATTCTTGATATCTTTGCACAACGGGCACAAAGTCGGGAAGGTAAACTTCAGGTTGAACTTGCACAATTGAAATACATGCTCCCGCGGCTTATTTTAGGACAAAACTCTGCTTTTTCACGGCTTGCGGGCGGCATCGGCGGCCGCGGACCCGGAGAAACAAAACTGGAAACTGACAGGCGGCGTGTTCGCGACCGCATAGTTTACCTGGAAAAGCAGGTTTCGGATCTCGGCCGGCAAAGGAGCGAGAGGCGGAAACGGCGTGCCAACAGATCAGTGCCGATTATCTCGCTCGTCGGCTATACGAATGCCGGTAAATCTACGCTTCTCAATACTTTAACGCAGTCCTCCGTGTATTCGGAACAAAAAATGTTCGCAACCCTTGACCCGACTTCACGACGGCTTCGGCTTCCATACGATCAGGAGGTCGTAATTAATGATACGGTTGGGTTTATCCGTGATCTGCCGGAAACTCTCGTTGCGGCTTTTCGCGCAACGCTCGAGGAGATTTCGCAGAGTGATTTGCTGGTTCATCTGGTGGATGCCTCTAATCCACAGGCATTGAACCAGGTTGCATCGGTGGAGCGTATTCTTGCGGATCTGGGGCTTGACTCAATACCGCAGATCATAGCCCTCAATAAGACCGATATTGCGGATCCACAAACCGTTGCCGCTCTGCGCAGAACACTTGAACTTGACAGGAAGGCCGACAGCGTGGCAATTTCAGCCATCGACAAGCGTTCTCTTGTTGCGCTTGCCGAGCGGATAGGGACAAAATTCATGCATTTCAGCCCTAACGGCTCTGAGGCTGCATATAACCATTTGTGAGTAAACAAATTAAAGAAATGCAATCGCCGCTGACGCGCTTTGGGCGTCGGATCTCGGCGATCATCAAATGGCCGATAGAAAAACTCGGCGAACGGCAGCGTTTTGCCCTTGGTTTTGGCCTTTTGACAGTTGCGACTACGCTTCTTATTCATAATCCTTTTTGGCATTTTGTACCTGTCAGCGATTACCGCGTCGGAGACATTGTCCGGGAAACGATTATTTCTCCTGCAGATATCAACCACATTGACGAAGCAGCGACTGAGCGCGAGAGGGAAGTTGCGAGAGCTGCAATCAGGCCGATTTTCATCTACGAACCAAAGCGGGCCGACGAAGCGGTTCAAAGCTTTCGTTCCGCCTGGGAATCTCTGAGCCGCACGGCTGAAAAAGGCAGTTCGGACAAAGCCAATTCCAATACGCATCCTGAGAGCGTCTGGAGCGGTCCCGGCGGGGCAGATCTTGCTAAAGTATTTTCTGCAAGGCGGTTTACGTCAAATGAACTAGATGCCGTGATTCGTCTTTTGCGTGAAAATGCCTCAGGGGATATTTACAGTGACAGAGACGCTGAATTTCTGCAGTCCGAGGTGGAAATAGTGGATAGAGGGCGTCCTGCAGACTCCAGGCTTGCCCGCAATCCGGCTTCGACAATGACGCCTTTAAGTGAGGCAAGGAGGCGTCTGCGCGAAGGACTTGCGCAAATCCGCAGCCTCTCAGAGCGGGAACAGGAAGCATTCTATGCGGCGATGGCACCGCTTATCCAGCCAAGTGTAATTTACGACGCCACCGCGACGGAAAATGATCGAAGAACGGCAGCTGAAGGCGTAGCGCCCGTGACAGTTTCATTAAAACGCGGCCAGAAAGTGGCAGAGCCGGGCGACCGCGTAACAGACGAGATGCTGGCCAAAATCAATGCCATCAATAATTATCGATCCTCTACGCGAATCTGGAATCGCTTTTTCGGGCTTTTGGTATTGATCGGATCACTTTACTGGGCGGCTTGGAAATTTGTGCGTCATCGCGGAATAGTTCCGCGGCTGGCCTTGCCGGAAAAGAACACATTCGCGCTGATTGGCATCGTAACGCTTGCACAGACGGCTTTGATGTCGGCTATGTTTCGCCTTGCTGAGTTTACTGCGTCGCAAAACGTTGCTCCTCCGCTCAACGACCCGACAATCTGGTCATTTGCAGTACCATTCGCTTTCGGCAGCCTTCTGATAACTATGCTTGCCGACAGGCGGACTGCAATTTTCGTCGGATTTTTAACGGCCTTGATTGCCGGACTGCTTGCACCGCGCGGGCTCGAATTTGCAATATATGCTGCAATTGCCTCATCTGTTGCCGTTTACGGCATTGGTGCATACCGGTCGAGACAAACCGTGACCATCGCCGGACTGCTCGTCGGCGTGGCAAGTATCTTTACCGCCGCCGCCATAATAGCCTATTCGCAACAGCCTCTGGTGTTGAATACACTTCTGCTTTCTGCCGCCTGTGCCGTCGCCGGCGGTATCATAGCGGCAGCCGCAACTGCGGTTTTTATGCCCGTCTGTGAGTCAACTTTCGGGATACTGACCGACGTGAAATTACTTGAACTATCTAACGCAGATTTGCCGGCACTTGGTCAGTTGGCACTGCGTGCACCCGGTACGAATCAGCATTCACATGCCGTTGGCCAGTTGGCACAGGAGGCATGCCGCGTCGTCGGCGGTAATGCATTGCTTGCCCGTATCGGAGCTCTTTATCACGATATAGGGAAAACGGCCGCACCGGAACATTTCGTAGAAAATCAAACAGGCAAAAACCCGCATGACCGTCTAAAACCGGCTCAAAGTGCGAAGATAATTATCAGCCACGTAACCTACGGAATGAAACTGGCCCGTGAATTGGGCCTGCCTCAGCGGATTATAGATTTCATTCCTCAACATCACGGTACACGTACATTGCACTATTTCCTCAAGAAAGCACAGGCTGAAGCACGCGATCCAAGCGAAGTTTCTGAAAATGATTTTCGCTATCCCGGCCCGAAGCCGCAGTTTCGCGAAGCTGCCATAATGATGATTGCTGACAGCTGCGAAGCCGCTGCACGCTCATTGGCCGAACCGACTCCGGAAAATATCCGTTATATCGTTACAAAAATCATAGATGCGATTGTAAGCGACGACCAGCTGGATGAATGCGACCTGACCTTGCGGGAATTGACGCAGATTCGTGAATCAATGATCCGCTCACTCATTGCTATTTATCATTCACGTGTAGATTATCCTGGATATACGCCGCCGCCTCCTTCCGGTTCATTTCGAATTGTACCGGAACCGGAGGATGATAAAGACCGCGGCATAAAATTCGAAAATCCGGCCGATATTCCCATCAGTCCCGGTGGTGAGATAGAAGACGAAGCTCTGCTTTCAGCAGGCGAAAAACGATCGGCGGGCCGGAACTGATTAAACGCCCGTCGCTGCAATTTCCCTTCAACACAAAAAACAAGCCCCTCGTCTTCAACGGGAGGCATTTTTTTGAATCAATTTTATGTAGCAGCGTTAATTTGTTGAATTTATTAGTTCTTTAAGTTCTTTGCCCGGTTTAAAGTAGGCAACGCGTTTGGCCGGAATATCAACTGAAGTGCCTGTTTTAGGATTTCTCCCTTTGCGGGAATTGCGTTCCCGGACACGAAAACTGCCAAAACCGCGCAGTTCGATTTTTTCTCCCCGGTTCAGTGATTCGGTAATACTTTCGAAAATAATTTCGACTAGTTGCTCGGCGTCTTTCTTGGTCATTTCCGCTTCTTTGGCAACTTTTTCGACTAGATCCGCTTTGGTCATATCAGGTGCTCCTTACCGTATGCTCCAAACCTCGGAGTAACAATAAATTAATAAAACATCGAAAGGTACAAAAGGAAATAAAATCTGCCCCTTGATTATTCGGTTTCAGCTGATTTTGCATTTTCAGCATTAACTTCTGAAGAATCTTCTCGAGCAGATGAATCTGAATTGCTTTCATCAACGGACTCAACAGAAGTTTCGCTGGAAGACTCCGATGAGGTATCCGACTCTACCGGAGCATCCGCTGAATGCGTTTGTTCTTCTTCCGGTGCTGTTTGTTCTTCCGTCCCGGAAGTTTCGGCAGCCGCCTGCTCTTCATATTCCTTGCGAGCCTGTTCCTTTTTCAAACGTTTTGCGGCTTCTTTTTCTTCTTTATTGCTTTCAGACTGTTCCGGAGATTCTTCACGTACCAGCCGTGCAAGTTCACCGAGGCTTGCCATACCGCTTTTTGCCTCTGTCGAATAAATACGAGTATCGATTATAGGTTCATCATCTTTACCGACGGCGCGGAATGAAAGTCCGATTTTCTGTTCGGCAGGTTCAATTCTGAGGATTCGGAAATCTGCTTCCTGACCGAGACCGATAACATCTTCCGGCTTGTCAACACGCTCATCAGAGAGTTCGGAAATATGGCAAAGCCCTTCGAGCCCTTCGCCAAGTTCTACAAATACTCCGAAATTGGTAAACCGCGAGACCTTGCCGCGGACAACATCACCGGGTCGGTGGGTTGCGACAAATGTTTCCCAGGCGCTTGGCGTAAGGTCTTTCATCGACAGCGACAGCCGCTGTGCAGCTGCATCTATATGAGTAACGACGGCCTCAACTTCCTGATCTTTCTTGAGGAGTTCCTTGGGATGCTTGACCTTTTTAGCCCAGGTTATATCCGAAACGTGAACAAGACCGTCTATGCCTTCTTCGATTTCGACGAAAGCGCCAAAATCAGTTATATTGCGAACCTTGCCGCGAATTTTGGTGCCGACCGGATACCTGTAGGCAACCGTGTCCCAGGGATTTTCCTGTAACTGTTTCATGCCGAGGCTGATGCGTTTTTCCTGAGTATCAACGCCGAGAACCTGTACCTCGACCTCGTCGCCTTTCCGAAACATTTTCTTTGGGTTTGCAGCCCTTTTAGACCAGGAAATCTCCGAGACATGGACCAGACCTTCGACGCCCGGTTCAAGCTCGACGAAAACGCCATAATCGGTTACGGATGAGACTTTTCCCTTGACCCGTGAATTTACGGGATACATTTCGATTACCGTTGACCATGGGTCAGGCAGCAACTGTTTGAAACCAAGCGAAACTTTTTCTTTTTCTTTATCGAGTTTGAGTATTTTAGCCTGAACGTGGTCGCCTACCTTGAACATTTCGCCCGGGTGTTGCAATCTGCCCCAGGACATATCGGTTACGTGCAATAAGCCGTCAATTCCTCCGATATCGACAAAAGCGCCATATTCGGTAAGGTTTTTGACAGTTCCTTCGACTATGTAACCTACGTCGATTTTACTGAGAGTTTCAGCCTTTTGCCGGTTGATTTGCTCATCAGTGATAACTTTTCGGGACAAAACGACATTGCCACGCCGTCGGCTTAGTTTGATAATACGTGCTTCGATTTCCTGGCCGATATATGGGTCCAGGTTGCCGACCGGACGCGAGTCAATCTGCGAGCCCGGAAGAAATGCTTCTATGCCTTCCAAATCAACCCGCAAACCGCCTTTTGTCTTGCCGACAATCTTGCCGTTTACAGGACGTTCATTACGGTAAGCGTCTTCGAGTTCAGCCCAGACGCGGCGGCTGAGGGCTTCCTTGTGTGAAAGAAGCGGCTGTGCGTCTCCGCCAATGGCCTTGATTATGGCCTGAAGAGTATCACCTACGGCCACTGCATCTTCTATCGGCTGGCCAAACTCTTCTGCCGGAACGATTCCTTCGGACTTATAGCCGAAATCTACCAATACGCCGTGTTCGGAAACACCGACGACCTTTCCTTCGACTAGTTCACCGGCGTGAAAAGTGGTCTGTTCCTGTTCGAATTCGGCAAGCATTTTGCCAAAATCGAATTCACCGGAAAGTTGGACTTCACCCGATTGTTCTGCCGCGGGTTTAACCGGAGTCTCTTTAGCCGCGGCGTTGCTGTCCTGATTTGCCATTACCGAAGAAGCGCCGGTTGCCGTTTCTTCAGCCTCATTCTTAACCTCGTTTGTCATTTAATTGTGTACTGACGTCCTTTTATGATATTGCGGTTTTAATTGTTTAATCACGAAAGCCGAGAATCAGCCGAAAGGAAATTCATTTTTCGACCGCCCGTATCTATATTCTTTGCCAGCGTGACCGGATAAAACTAAAATTTACACGCGCCGAGGCGGCAATGTCAAGGTTTAACGAGCGGAAAACCTTATAAAATAAAAGCTTCTACGTTTGACCGACGTCAGCAACTTTCCCGACGGTGACAGTATGCCGCTTACATTTTAATCAACCGTCAGTAATTTAACATCGCGTCAAAGCCGGACAATCAGGTTCTGGTCAGCAGACTGCTGATGTTTGCCACCCCGCCCATTTTTTCCATCTCTTCCTTTGCAAGCGCGGTAGTATTTTGTATGCCGGCAAGACGCAGACGGAATTCATCCGGATTTGTTGCTCCGCGTAAAGCCTCTTCAAGGGCAATAAGTCCCGATTGGTATAAATAAAATAGAGATTGGTCAAACGTCTGCATCCCGTATTGAGACGTTCCGGCAGCAATTACATCACGAATCGATGCCGTTTTATCTTCGTGGAGAATATAATCGCGGATCAGCGGGGTAGAAATCAGGACCTCGACAGCGGGAACGCGTCCACCGGCTTTTGCTGATTTCATAAGCCTTTGGGAAACGACGGCTTTAAGCAATCCGGCGAGTTGGATTCGGATGGATTTCTGCTGATAAGGCGGAAACGCTGAAATAATTCGGGTTAGCGTCTCAGCGGCGTCCAGAGTATGCAGCGTGGAGAGCACAAGATGACCTGTTTCGGCTGCCACAAGTGCTGTTTCTATAGTCTCCAGGTCTCTCATCTCACCGACGAGAATCACATCCGGATCCTGTCTGAGGCTGCCGCGGAGAGCTTCAGCAAACGAGCGCGTATCGACATCCACTTCACGCTGTGTAATATAAGACTCTTTATCCTTGTGAAGAAATTCTATCGGATCTTCGATTGTAACTATATGGCAGTTTCTGGTCTGGTTTATGTAATCGACCATAGCAGCGAGCGTGGTCGATTTGCCGGAACCGGTAGTTCCCGTAACAAGTATGAGACCGCGATTTTCTTCTGAAATTTTATTGAGAACAGGCGGCAAGCCAAGCTCGGCAAAATTTTTTATATGATCTGAAATTACTCTTGCAACAATACCGATGGAATTGCGCTGTTGAAAAATATTGACACGAAAACGGCCGAGACCCGGCACGCCGTAACCAAGATCAACCTCAAAAACCTCCTTGAAGTGCTGTTTCTGGCGGTTTGACATCATGGAAAACGCCATTTCCAGCGTTTCGTCTTGATTCAAACGGGGCACGCCCGATAAAGGGCGAAGTTCGCCATTGACGCGAATGACCGGTGTGGACCCTGCGCGTAAATGCAGATCAGATGCACCGAAGCTCATCGCCATGCGCAAAAGATCATCAATTCTATTAAGCATAATTGGTGGACTGAAAGGCTTTTGAATACCCGGTGACAGTGCCCGCCGGAGGCTTTAGTTTGTTTTGCAAAAACCGGAAGTAAGGTCAGGTAGTCGCCCGGGCTGTGCGGTTTGGCGATCTGAAACGCCTGACCAAATAAGTTTAACGGTTTTTAACTATGTCGGTCAATGTTTTTTACTGTTTTTGCACGAAAATTGTCGGGTATTGTAGAACGCTTTGCACGAAATCGTGTGCACATTCCTGCAAATTTTGCGTAAACCTATTGAAATGAGCACTTTTTATCTGGCACGAATATTGCTCTTGTTTCCGCAAGGGGGAATATTTATATGCTATCAGCAAAAAACAGAGCAAAATTACTCAGATTTACACTTCCGGGTATTTTGGCGGTTGGAATTTTAGGTATAGCAACCGCAGACGCAGATGCTCAGGGACGAGGCCGTATAAAGCGAGATGACCGTCGGCCGGACGTTTATAGGCAAGATGACGATCGTGACCGCCGGGACCGTGACTACAGGCCGGGAGGATATTACGGAGACCGTGACGACCGCTACAATGGCCGGGACCGGCGAGGTAATCAAAGCCTGAGATTTGCCTATGAGCGCGGTTATCGCGATGGTTTTAAAGATGGCAAGAAAGCTGCAAAAAGACATAGCCGCGATGACAACTACGGCGGAAACAACCGTGGTTGGGGCAGGGATTATCGCTGGCAGGCGGCATATCGCGAAGGTTATCGTGACGGATTCCGTGACGGATACAACAGAAATCGTCGCAGCGGAGACCGCTACAATGGACGAATTTTCGGCCTGCCTTTTCCGTTCTGAGCTCGGCAGGTTAATTTCCTTATAATCCGGTGCGGCCTTGTGCTTCGAAAGGCAGTGCAAGGCCGCTTGGTTTAGTTAAGTATGTTTTTTTGCTTAACTTAGGATAGCCGGCATTATGGTTGTCTGCCGCTTTTAATTTCTGTAAACCGCTTTTCAAACTGTGTTACGTTTTCGCCATCAGCTTTACCTTTTGCAATAGCTTTTTCTGCAACCGCAATTGCTTCATCGCGTTTACCGGCAGCAAGGAGGATATTTGCCTTTCTTGATAAATTCTGGAAGTTTTCCTTTGTTTTGAGCTGCTCATCAATTGCATTCAAGGCCTGAGCAAACCATTTTGCGGCCTCTGCATCGGCTTTGTTTTGTTTGGCGTAGTTTGCGGCATTAAAGGGCGTCTGCCAATCATCTCGTGCCGCATCCTCAACCGCCTTACGTGCTTTGGCCAGCGTAACGGCAGCAACGTCCTTTATTTCGACGGTAAAAGGAACACGGACTTTTTCCCATGCGATGGTAACGGTTGCTGCATTTTCGGAGGTCGGCTCAATGCGAAACTCCAGCCATTCCTGGTTTTCGGCTACCGTAGAAGGCTTCGCCTTTATCCGTAAAGTATCCTTTGCGGGGTCGTAATTGAAGCTGCCCCATTGATTTGCAGTAGAATTGAAAACTATTGTCCATTCATCACGGCCCGGGATAGTATGCAGACTGTATTTTCCAGCCGGGAGCGGGCTGCCATTCACCAAAACGTCATCTGTAACTTCGAATTGGGTAGCCTCATTGGCGCCAGTACGCCATATGTGACCATATGGAACTATCGGCATACCAGCCGGGCGGGTATTTTGATTGTCCAGGGTTGATTCTCCTTTTGCGTCCGGCGGCGGGTCACCCCAAATCTTTCTTCCTTTAACGGCAGGGCGATTGTATGTGATTTTTACATCGGTAACTCCAATTGTCTGCCATACTCCAGCCGGCGGACTTGCACGCGGGAGACGGAGCTGGGCTTCGGACGTAATTACCGAGATAAGTAAAATTAAAACAAAAATTAAAACAATGGAAAGAGAGAAACTAAGATGTTTCATTTTTGTTGATTCCTCCGGGATTTGATTGGCTGGAAATTCGGTTTCAGGGCATCAATCGATGAGAGATGAAAATGCGCCGTGAAACCCGAATATTCAAAAAACTTCAGTCTAAACTTTAAGTTTGTTGAAATCATATCATAATCCGGTTTGAAAAAACCGCCGCACTCCGGCCGAATTGTTAACTAAACAGATTTGAATCTTGCGGTTTGGCAAAAGGGAATTTAAACTCGAATCGTTTGAGGTTATTAAAAGGTGTGAACCTGCCGAATTACCTGACCATAGGCCGGATTTTGATCGTTCCGCTGCTTGTTGTTGCACTTCTGACGCCCGTCGCCGAATACTGGCTCGGAATAAGCGGTTACGCTCTGGCTATCATTATTTTCCTTGCCGCTGCCATAACAGACATTCTGGATGGACACTTTGCACGGCGGCGGAATCAGGTTTCGACACTTGGTAAATTTCTGGATCCGATTGCGGACAAACTGCTTGTCTCCGCCGCTCTGATTGTTCTTGTAGAAAAACACCTCGCGCCGTCCTGGGCTGTTGTAATTATTCTCGGAAGGGAGTTTATCGTTACAGGGCTGAGATCAGTTGCCGCGTCAGACGGCATAATAATACAGGCCCAAATGAGCGGAAAAATAAAAATGTGGGCACAGTGTATTGCCATTGTTGCCTTGCTGGTTGCTGCTGCGGCCGGAAATCCTCCGGTTTCAAACTTTGGACAGGATTATCCGGCAATAAGATTTTGGGAAGTTGCCGAGGTGAGAACTGCTTTTAATAATCTCTCGAGTCTGAATCTGACAGCAAATGATTGGAAAGTATTCGGTTATCTGGTCGGGCGAGGAGCTTTATGGCTTTCTGTCTTCCTTTCATTGCTCTCAATGTACGACTATCTGAAATTCTTTTTTGACAAAAAACAGGAACTTTCCAGATCATCTGCCGTCAGTTCCCATGAATAAAAAAAAACCGCCGCGGAGGCGACGGTTTTCCACTCGGCTGAGGATGATTTTTATTGTACTTCTACAAAGTCGCCGGTATGGATTTCCTGTGCTGTTCGGACTATAACCGCAGTGGCGGTCTTTTCCTTGACATTGAGAATAACAGCCTCACCGACGACCTTACGCAACGTTGCGGGACGGCCTTCCTTGGCTTTTTCCGTTGTTACAACGCGGCCTTTTGCTGTTTCACCGGATTTCCGGCCTGCCTGATTTGAAAAGCGGCCCCCGCGGTAAACAAAGCTCTGGAAGCCTTCGTCACGTGCCGAGACTGACTCATCTTCGTCATTGATAAACAGGTTTCCTTTGCCAAGCGGTCTGAAAATCGTCAGGTAATCGCCTACTTTAACGTTGTCTTCGGCGCCAAGATCAACATAGATTATTTGTTCACGCCCGAGCACTTCCTGATTGTCCCTTGCCATAAACAGCCTTCCGGTGGCCTTGCCGCTCGGGTCGCTGAATAAGTCCATAGCCGGCCGTTTTGAAAAAAGAGGGCTCTCCCTACGCTCGAATGGCCGGACAAGATCGCCAAGCAGGAAGTTGTCACAGGAGGTTTTGACGCGGGCAACACTGACGTCCGATTTGACCCTGACTATTTCCACTGTACCGACTTCCTGGACGTAAAAACCAAGTTTACCCTTGGTAGTCCAACGGGTTTTGACTTGTCCTCTTGGCCTGACAACGGAAAACATATCACCCGGTTTTACTCCGTTTGAGGCTCCCAAATTTATGTAAACAAAATTATTTTGCGAATAGAGCCAACCGTCCTGTTCCTCGACTGCGCCGACCAGACGGCTACTCGTATCAATAGGTGAGGATTGGACATAGCCCGCGCAATAGAGATTATTTCTTTCAGCGATTTTGAACTGTTTTTCACCGGGAACAGCGGAAACACGTCCCGGTAAATCCTGAGCATACAGCACAGATGTCAAAAGACTGAGAGCGAGTGCAGGCAGGCTGAGTTTGATAGTGCGGTGAAAACTCTTTAGATTCACTTTTTTCTCCTTGTTTCATTGCCGAACAGGCTGGATAGCGTTGATTTGATTCGAATTATTGATCCGGCGAGCAAAAATTCGGCAAGCGGTAATCGTGAATTTCGCCCTGAACGGGCACATTAAATCCTAACGCGAGTGTTTAATGGATGTCAACAGTTATTTTCATTGTTTAACAAATTTCTTTATTATTTCCACGGCCGATTGAATTTGCCAATATCGGGCGGCTTTGCTAATATTTCCGTTTCGCGGATATTGCTTCCGCTGCCGGTGTAGCTCAGTTGGTAGAGCAGTTGATTTGTAATCATCAGGTCGGGGGTTCGAGTCCCTTCACCGGCTCCACTTAATACTCTTACGTTTCTCAGGATTACCCGCCAGGATTAAAACATATTAAATCAAAACAACAAATTACTTATTGACAGCAGACCCGGTCGGTAATAGACTCGTCTGGTCTAAATTTTTTAGCGAGGTTATATACTATGGGAAAAGAACACTCGGCGGAACTAATACTTAAACTTTATGAGCTAAGACGCGAGCCTGTTATGCGTAAAGCCCGTGATTGGATGCTTTCTTTCAATCCAACATCAGCGGAAGAGGTTGAGAAAACAATGATGGATCCGGAGGTTGGTGCTTATCTTCGGATGGTGCTTTCTTACTGGGATATGGCAGCAACCCTTGTAGCCCACGGTGCAATCGACGCGGATATGTTTTATGAAACAAATGGTGAACATATCGGCGTTTTTGCAAAAATCGAGCCGTTTCTTGCTGAATTGCGTACGAAATGGGAAATGCCCGAAGCTTTCAAGAATCTGGAGAAAGTAATTTACGATTCACCCAATGGCCGCGAAAGGGTTGCAAAGACACGCGAATGGATGAAATCCATTCTCCAACAGATGACAGAGGCTCAAACGAATCAGGCTTCAGCCTGAACGTGACGGAAAGTTACTTTTTAGGTTAATCGAACCGTATTCAACAAAATAAGCCGGGGCAGCGTAGTAAATTACTACTATGTCCCGGCATAAGTTTTTGAGCTGCACGGCTTATTATTTACTGCAAGGAAAATCATTCCATTTGAAGTAATAATTTTCAGAAAAAAGTGTGCGGCGAAATGCCCCACATTTGCATTGGCTGGTCCCAAAATACCCCATCAACGTACCATACATACTTTACTGGCTGTTACCGTAAGTTGAACAAAATAAATAGCTTAGTGCGATTTTGCCGATTTGTTACCTCCGGCTGCCTGTTGGTATAAAAATTGCATCATTGTTTACGAGCCGTAGTACGGCTGTTTCCGATAACCGGCATTTCTGTACCTTGCCAATCACATTCTCGATGAATTCTCTTTCGCTGCCAACAAGATCCGTTTATTCCTATGTCGTTGCTGATTCTGATTTTTTGCAACGAAGAGAGCGGATTTTGATAGTAGATGACTCTGCGGTTGTCCGAAGGAGTTTTTCAAAACTGCTCGGGGTTAAATACGAATGCGTCGAGGCCGGCTCGGTGATGCAAGCCTTTGAGATTTTGAAACAATCTGAGTTTGAGCTTGTAATAACCGATGTAATTATGCCGGGCCTTTCCGGCATCGAACTCTTGCGTAAGATTGTCGAAAGTTACCCGCAAACCGCCGTAATTGTGGTTTCCGGCGTTGACCGGCCGCAAAGAGCTCTGGACGCAGTGCGGCTCGGGGCATTTGATTATCTGATTAAGCCATGCGATCACGAGGTGCTTGAATTTACGGTACTGCGTGCTCTTGAGAGGCGAAGTCTTCTAATCAATGCAAAACGTTACAAGGACGATCTGGAAGCCAGAAATCAGGAATTGCTACGCGGGAAGCAGCAACTTGAGCGGCTGCAGGCACAAATCGTTCAAACGGAAAAAATGGCGTCTATCGGGCAATTGGCTGCCGGCATTGCTCATGAGTTGAACAATCCGGTCGGTTATCTTTACGGAAATCTGGATTTATTGGACGGCGCTCTCGCAAACCTGCTGCGCCTTGTCGAATTTTACGAATCGGCAGAACTGCCTCCCGATGTTGCGGCGCAGGCCGAAACGATACGCAGGGAAATAGATTATGATGCGACAAAAGCGGATTTATTTTCCATTATTTCCGATTGCCGTACCGGTGCAGAGCGCGTACGGGATATAGTACAAAACCTGCGCACTTTTTCGCGGCTTGACGAAGCGGATTTCAAAAAAACGGATTTGCATGAAGGTATTGACTCTACCCTGAGAATTCTCTCACGTTATTTCACGGGCGGAAACATTACATTAAAGCGAAATTATGGTGCAATTCCCGTTATAGAAGCTTATTCGGCACAACTTAATCAGGTTTGGATGAATTTACTCGTAAATGCTGCACAGGCAATCGGTCCAAACACCGGGGAGGTGGAAATTTCCACCTGGGCCGATGCTGAAAGCGTTTACGTAAAGGTCAAAGACAGCGGAAAGGGAATCGACCCACAGGATCTCAACCGAATCTTTGACCCTTTCTTTACAACAAAGCCGGTTGGAGAAGGTACCGGCTTGGGACTTTCGATTTCGTTCGGGATCATAGAGCGTCATGGTGGCCGGATAGACGTCGAAAGTCAGCCTGGCAAAGGCACAAGTTTTACCGTTGTACTCCCGAAAAAGGTGCGGGCGGACGTTGCCGAAACGAACCACCCGGCACACGACTCCCACTTACATACAGAGGCCAAACATGCTTTTGCGTTACAAAATTCTATGTGTTGATGATGAAGCGGCCAATTTAAGATTGCTCGAAAGGCTGTTTCGCAACTCCTACGATGTATTCACTGCAGCTGACGGAAATGAAGCTCTAGCCATGCTAGAAATCCACGATATGGCAGTGATTATTACAGATCAGAGAATGCCGGGAATGACCGGTATGGAATTTCTCAAACGTGCTGCAGAGATGCGGCGGCAGACAGTAAGGATTATTTTGACAGGTTATACGGACGCGGGAACGCTCGTTGATGCGATAAATTCAGGGATTGTGTACAAATACGTTACAAAGCCCTGGGCAAATGAAGAGCTTTTAGCAACGGTTAAGCGGGCGTTACAGCATTATGAATCCATGAAAGCACAGAGGCAGCTTCAAATGCATAACGAACGCTTGCAATCACGATTGAAGTCAATGCGGGAAGCATTGATCGAAGTAATGGCAGGAGTGTTGGAAAGCCTTGAGCCGGATGCCAGGAAACGAGCTGATAGATTGTCCCAGATGGTCAGCTCAATGGCTGAACTATTGCAAATCGATCATCTTGAAACAGAGCATCTGAGAATGGCTGCATTTCTCAAAGATGCTGTTTTGTCGCGGATCCCGCGTGCATTTCTGGTCAACCGTGAAACTTTGACCTTTGAGGAGCGCGAACTGGTAACGGACCGCCTTGAGCAATTTCTAGACACGATGTCCAAATCCGAAGACCTGCAGCCGGCTTCAAACACGCTTCGATATTATTTCGAGAGATTTGACGGGAGCGGTTTTCCGAAGGGCTTTGCCGGAGATCAAATTCCGCTTTCCGCGCGTATTCTGGCTGTAGCTGATGAATATGATTTGCTGACAAATCCGCGTGATGGCCAAAAGTCACTTACGTCAGAGGATGCTTTGCGTTCGCTGGTACGTCGCGCCGGCGTTATTTTCGATCCGACTATTGTTGATGTTTTTTGCGAAATGTTTCGCCGCGGCACCCGGCTCGAAAATAAATACGAAATAGTCCTCACTTAAAAGAGAAAAAATTTCATCAATTTATTGGCTTCTGCAATTGTAAATCAATTGACAGAAGCTTTTTGTTACATCGGCGTAATTACCGTAGTGCTATCCGATACGCCGCGTTTCGTTATATAATTCCAAACTGAACGGCTGGGAATTGGCTGCAACCTCTTTGTTACCAGGCGTCATCTTTTGTGCTGTCCAAGGCAGAATGCTTACGGACGAACAATTCACCCATGTGAGGCCCTTTATGACCTGCTGCGTAAGTAATAAAGTTATTCGTTTAATTGCTTTAATCTTCCTGACAACCTGCGGCCTGGTATCTGCTTCACTCGCTGATACGATAAAACTCAAAGACGGCAGTGTCATAAAAGGCAAGATCGTATCTTTTGAAAATGGTAGGTTTACAGTCGTTGTAGGAGAGGGCGAACGCAGACGGGAACTTACTTTCGAAGTTACGGAAGTTGAATCCATTCTATTTGATCAGCCCGGTGCGCAAACCAGTCCGACAGAAAAAACGCAGGGCAATGCAACCCCGGCTCCGGTAAGAGTTATAGTTTCGGATACGCTTCCAAAAATTGCCGATCCCCCTTCAAACAGCACGGCAAAACTACCCGATCGGCCAAACGCAGCAAAAAATGAAAATATTACTGCGACTAAGCCGCCTGCACCTGTAAAAACAGATGATAAATTGCCGCCAGGGGCGATCGAACCAATTACCGTGAAAGTAAACGTGCTGGCCGACAATACTTTCAATGGATGGACAAATTCCGGATGGGTTGTCCGCAAAGGCCAAAAGATTAGGATTACCGGCAGCGGTGAAATAGACCTCGGCGACGGTAAGAAATGTCCTCCGGGCGGCATTTCCAATCTTGAAGATCCCGAGAAATTGCTAAAAGCAGTGCCTACGGGAGCGCTTATAGCAGTCATAGGCGATGATAATAACGATTTCATATACATCGGTGATGAAAGAGAGTTTGTTGCCGCGCGTGATGGAGCTTTGTTTCTTGGTGTCAACGAGGGAAACATTGCCGATAATTCCGGCTCATTTCAGGCGGTTATACAAATTTGGCCCAATTGAGCGGCAGACGAAAGATGAATAATCTGCCAACTAAACTCAGCAAAGATGAATCTCAAAAGTATAAATCAGCAAGAGGAGCGGCCGTTATGAATAAAAAGTCGATACAATGCGTTTTTACCCTGATTGCGGCCGTTCTACTGCTTTTGCCCGCCTTGGCCTATACACAGTCGAAGCCGCAGCGGCCGGAAAATCCGCGCACCGACACAAAGAAAAATACAAGACCAGCCGCAAAAACCGAAGAAGAATTGAAAAAAGAGGCCGAAGAAAAGAAGATCCAGGAAGAAGTCAAAAATTCCGTATATGTTGACGATCCGGTCAAGATAGATACTCAGATTGTCAATGTTGATGCGGTTGTTTATAACAAAAAGACAGGCCAGATTGTGACTGGGCTGAAGAAAGAAAATTTCCAGGTATTTGAAGATGGCGTCAGAAAGGATATCAGTAATTTTGCAACTCCGGACGCTCCGATTACTGTTACATTATTGGTCGAATATAGTAAATGGACTGAAATTTTCGGCTCAGCGGCCGGCGGTATTTTTGAGCCCGGAGCCTATGAGGCAATCCGTCCGGTAGCCCAGTTTTTAACGCAATTTATCAAACCGCCGGATGATTATGCGTCGGTTGTTGCATTTGATATTAGGCCGACGCCGATAACTGATTTTACAAATGATCCGCAGAGAATAAGGCAGACGATTGAACTGTTGCTCAGAAATCGCCCGGCTTTCCGTGAAAATAATCTTTATGACGCAATCAAATTTGTGCTGGTCGGCGGCCGCGGCGATTCTGTTGTATTGGAAAATACTAAGGAAGAAAAATCTGATTATCAGGGAATGGTTGCCGTTAAATCCAAGCGGCGAGCTGTTATTCTTGTTGCGTCCGGCATCGACACATTCAGCAAGACAAATTACGATCAGGTGCGGAAAATTATCCAAAGTGCCGGAATACCGATTTATATCATCAGCACGGGCAATCTTTTTTTCAAGAAATATGAGCCTTACCTCGGAGCGACCGACAGTATTACCGGGATGCCCGGACGGCTGACATTTTTACAGGCACGAAATGCGATGAATACATTTGCAAAGGAATCGGGCGGAATGCATTTCGAAATGACTTTTGAAAGCGAGATACCGGCATATCTGCAATCTATAAATGCCTTGCTTCGAAGCCAGTACAGTCTCGCTTATGATCTGGACAAACCGCACGAGGCCGGAAAGCGTTACAAAATAGAAGTTAAGGTTGACGTGGATGGCGACGGTGTAACGGATGACAAACAATTTGTTGTTCAGCATCGCCCATTTGTTCTTGGCCCACAGCCACCTGATAAGAAAAATAAATGAAACAACAACTTACTTCCGTGCCGACCGGCTTTTCAATGCTACCCGTTGACACATTTATTCAGTTTTTATAGCCTTTGACTGATAGTATTCTGTATCTTTCCGGGGACTTATTTCGATTTGGCTAGTACGAAAAAACTATCACTTCCGCCTCAGGGCCTGAATGCACTTTTCGGCGTTCAGGATCAAAATATCAAATATCTCGAGACCTTGCTCGATGTAAGCATAGGTGCTCGCGGCAATGAACTACTTATAGACGGTGATATACGCGACATCGAAACAGTCGAGCAAATACTGGGCGATTTCAGCGATCTTTTTGCCGAGGGACAGACGTTTTCTGATAAAGAACTGCGGGATGCTTTTAAGCAGATAGCA
>Ga0073934_10001841_pt1 | contig 47854 bp, 58 predicted proteins | sample LarsenN4metaG_FD_76834 | JGI IMG/M metagenome (GOLD analysis project Ga0073934, IMG submission 76834) | Hot spring sediment bacterial and archeal communities from British Columbia, Canada, to study Microbial Dark Matter (Phase II) - Larsen... ...
ATCCCGATTTTAATGAGCCAGTCGTACAGGCTCCTTTCGTTGGGTCTCACTTCGCCAGGAGATTGCTGAGACACGCCGCTGAAAAAGTTTCCTGCAGCGGGTCGTTCATCGAGATACATGCGCTCTCCTCAGATCAGCAAGCTGCGATGCGCCGCGCGAGGACCAGCAATCTCGGCACACATCGTGTTGCCGGAGCCAATGTTGTCGCATCATGTACCCCTCGCACAATAAAGCCTGCTTCGTGCAAGGCCCTTCCCAATTCCTCCACCGTGAATGTCCTCTCTCGATGCAGCTCTATGGCGGGATTCGCTCTCGCATGGCATCGTTGCCTAATTTTGATCGACAAGGCGTTAGTGATCGGTTGCCATCTGATCACCTGCTCAACACGACACTGTGGAGTGATGAACCGATGGACACTCGATCGGCCGGGAGGCAACAGTTGGCATGGCGTCAGAATATCGAACAGGAAATGTCCACTGGGTGTGAGGTTGGCCGCCACTCGCTGGAACGTTCGAATGAGGTCTTTTAAGGTCAGGAGATGATTGAGCGTATCGAAATTGGCTGTAATCAGATCGACCTGAGCGGGCAGGTGAAGGCTTCGAATGTCTTGTAAGAGGAGGACGACCTTTCCTCCTCGGCAATTGATGGCCGCTCGTCGCAGCATCGCTCCGGAACGATCGACGGCAAACACCGGAACCTTCCAGATTCGGTCGAGATAGCGGGCAAATAACCCGGTTCCACATCCCAGATCGGCGACGGAAGAAAACCGGACACCATGTTGACGGAGGAGTTGTTCGAATGCGCGTTTTAACCCCTGAAAGTACCGGGTTCCAACGGCATCATCATAGGTACGGGCAAACTGTGAATAGGGGAGCGCCACGTGCGCCATGAGTCCGTTCATGGTGAATACCATCTCGAAACATGAGAGTCAGATAGACGTCCGGCGCCAAGAATGCTATCGCGCCTCGGTGATCGTCCCTTGTCCTCTTGGCGACAGATCCACCTCCAACTGCCTAAGACGCACCCGCCCCTCCCGCATCGCCTGCTTAATGTCTCGATCCAATACTGGGTTTCCAGTCTTCACTCGAGCCACCGCCCTTCGTACTTCCGGAGTCCAGACCCGCAATTTTTTGGTCGCGGCCGCTCCGCGAACGGGTGGCCCAAACCGGCCGATCCCGCTCGTTTTCACGTCACTTACGACGATTTCCTTGATCCGCCCTCTGTCGTCGCGAACTGCCGTGATAAAGTCCGGTCCGGGATCATTGGCTCCGATCGGTCGTTGAAGGCCGACCTCTCCCTTTTTCAGTGCTGCCTTGTAGGCTTCTGTCTCTCCAACATCAGGCCGAATTGCGGTTTTGACAGAACTGGGAAACTGAGCTGTCGCCGAGATCAGAAACCTCCGTCCCATAAAGGGATCGAGGTGTAGAGGAGGAGTTCCCGTCATAGGACTGATTCGCCTGCTTACTCCTGCCCGCTTCGATTCTATGATCGGCTTCGGAGGCAGGAGCTTTCCTCCCTTGGGGGCGTCTTTCGGAGCGGGTGCAAAGATTGTTCGCCTGACAGGAAGACGTACAGCACCAAAACCCGCTAGGAAATTCCCGCCAGCCGGCCCAAGAAAACCACCGGCGGTCTTCCCATCCGAGCCAGTATCATCGTCGTCATCTTCATCCTTGATATAGCGTTCTCCGAAGCCATGGTACTTGTCTTGGCAGGACTTGCAGCCGCAACTGGGCCCGCACGAAGCACAACCACCGATGGTTTCAGGCACATCACCCAATTTCACGTAGCTCATTGCCCCTCGCCCCGCGATAACTTCCTTCCTCCATATGGCCCATCGAAGTGCCCACGCTCCAAATCTATGGCATTCAGTTGCACCTACGCTTTTGAGGCAGTGGCCCGCGACTCTGGGCTCTTCTGCCCATAAGATCCGTGCTTCATCATGCCCTTCACCTCGTCAAGAGCCTGTTTTAATTGGTCTATCCAGCCTGTGTCCTCTCCCCGCTTAGCCTCCAGCGCCATGAGTTTGGCTTCTACCTGCGCCCTCGTTGTCTCGGGATCATCCTTCGCGGCCTCCTTCACGACCATCAGTAACTTGCTTTCAAGGGAGTTGACGACATTCGTAATGGCTACAAGCTTCTCTTTTGCAACCTGCACATCCTTGTACTTGTTCGCCACCTCGTCCAGGGTCTGAATTTTTTCCGGCTCGGCACAGAGCGCATTGAGCACCTGCTGTTCCAACGCGTCAACCAGCTGCTGTTGCTGGCGTTTCATCGCGACAAACTTGTCGTGTCCGGATAGAATATCGTCCACCTCGATTCCTGTGGCAGCACCCTGAGCGCCACCCCCTTTTAATGCCACTACCGGCTGTGCCATGACGTCCTCCTCTACGAGTATGGTGAATGATGTAATCGCCCGACTTGCTATACTCCCTTCCTTCTCCAGTACACTTCCCATTCCGGCAACATCACTCCGACGTTGTATCCTGCTTGCTGCAGGGTGCGTTGGGCCCATGCTCTGACTTCACTGTGGTGAAATGCGTTCATCGGAAGTCTGACACCCCAGAGTTGATCGTCCAATTTCTTCCCGACGAGAAGAGCTTGCCACTTCCTGAGCTCTTCACCGCTCCGTCTCCACCCCCGAAATCGATCAAGAAGGGACGGATTTCGACCCTGCACGCTCATGTCGTACAATGCTTCCTCCCTGCTGATCTGAAATTCCCATGGCTTCAAGAAGCGTTCGGGTATTGCTGTTTTCAACGGCGTGTCATGGTTGAACGGCTCCGAACTTGATCTCACCTTATCCTCGAATTCTTTTGATCCGGCAGCCATTTTAGGCTTCGTTGAACGCATAGCATGTCGATCACTCGTCGGATCATTCACGAGAATCAATCGAAATACGCGATCGCCGGATAAGAGCATCCCGGGTTGGCGTGTTTCCACTTGCCTAGCCTGAGCTCTTCTCCCAAACACCTCCATCAGCTGCAATTTGTGCATCATGACTTCTGTGAGCAGTTGAAGCTGTCCCGCGATACCAGTTTCGGACAAAAGAGTTGAGGCAAAGGATTCCATGGACTGGCTGCGGATTACCTCAAAGAGTTCCACTCGGCAGAACAGTCGATGGTCATCGCGCATCCGATTCGGTTCCATGACTTGAGAAAGCAACAGACCTTTTACCTCACCAAATCGAACGATTCTCTTGATCTCTTGACCGGGGAACAGCGGCACGTATTCCTTCGAAGGGACGTTTGCCTGAGAACCCGCTTTGGGATCGTTGTCGATTTCTTCTCGACGTTCCTCGTCGGCATCGTGTTCAGCACGAGATTGTTCATCCTGCGGGACCAACTCAAACAGCCGGCCATGCGCGCCTTTGATGACCCTTCCCAAGAGGCGGACCTGTTCATTGTGCTTTTCGTATAAGCGTCCTTTTTGATCGGAGAGGACCGGACCCTGCACAGGCCGTGGGACCAGTCGTTGATTGACACGTTGCCGACCCACTCGCTGGCCGGGTTCCTCAGCACGGCCCTCTTCCTCAATTCCATCAGCATCATCGCCCATCGCGTTCCACGTTGACCCGTGTAGCCCTTCCTCCTGCTTCCAGCCAAACGGCATTCCGCCTCTACCTCGCAACATCGGTTCATTGAACCTATGGGGAACGGCCAATATCAGTACGGGAGGAGGAGAAACGATCGGCCGTTCAAGAAGTTCGATATTTTCAGGACCCGCCCATGTCCAAGGTTGAAGTGAACGATTCCAAGTCATACATCCCCTCCTCTCGCTTAGTCTCATCATTCCCGAATCACGACCTATGACGGTTTCACATCATCATTCACTTCGCGACGTGAATATGGTCTCGATGCGCATACAAAAGCCGATCGCTGATGAACTTCCATGGTCCTTCGCTTCTCGTCCACGGACCGAACAATTGAATCGGATAACCGTACGGTTGAGACCATCTTCCGTAATCCTGCAACGCCTTATAGAGACGCCATCCGAGATTGTTCCTTTTCTCTTCCGCCAACGCGCTGCGCAAGTCGGCCGTCTCCGCTGCCGGCTGAAGGACCCGATCCCACCGTGTCTTCCACACATCCAACCCTCGGCCACCGACCGCGTAAATGTCGGCGGCTCGCCCAACTTGATGATGCCCGACGGTGCCCGGCTTGAACACCACGTCAACAGGATGTGCTTTCGTAAATCCTGCCTCCTTGGAAAATCGTTCAAGTACTCGTTCCAGCTCCGAGGCCAGCAGCGGCGTCACCAAACCGATCGCCGGGAACTTTTCTATGTGAAAGGCATCCCCCGACCGGACAGGGACCAACGGCATTTTCGAATCCCATTCACGATTCACGATCGCTATAACGATGGTTGTACCAATACCTGCCGACCAGGCGCCCTCCCACTCTCGTCGGTTTAACCAGTGTTGACGGACTGCTCACACTCACCCCTCTGACCATGAACTCGAGGGTCGAGCTGTCTTCCAAACGGATCGCAACTGGGAAACTGCCATACCCCCATGGATTCACGACATGTTTGAGATTGACATAGGGATAGAGCGGCCGACCGTTGAGCACAATCATCCACTCAATTCCTGGAGTCTCGACATTGGCAGGTCCTTGCGCGAAGAGATCGGTGTACTGAGAAAAATACTGCAGGACACCGCAATATTGTGACGGAAGAGCAAAGGTGGCGAGCACGATCGATCGGCCCAAGCCGGGAGCATCCGCGATCATCGCTTGGTCGAAATATTCTGCATCTGCCGGAATCCCGCAGCTTGCGCACAGAACAGCTCCCATTGTCGGCTTTTCATGTTTGAGTTGAGCCGATGATGCGGCCATGCTATTTGATCGGCGCATTTATGCTCTCCTGGAAAATCGGTGTCGCTTGGTGGCTCGGCCGGTGGGCGTGCCTGGAGCCCCTAACACCTTGTAGCCGTGCAGCACCACATGCAATTCGCCGTGAAACTCGGACTTGGGCGTGATATCGAGACGAATCGTCGTTCGCGGCATGAATGTAATGGGCGCCGCAAAGTACCGGAACGGCCGATCGCCGTTCGCGATCCCTAATCCAGCCAAATTAAAGATGGGCTCGCTCTGAAATGCCCGGCCCGTTCCTTCGTCGTGGAGCGCATAGAGGAACTGGATTCTCTCCGGAGCCATTCCCGCAGGTTGAAAGAGTTCATCCAGATCTTTTGCATCCAACTCCTCTTCTCCATCAGAGAGGAGAAACCTCTGAGCCAGCTCGGGGCTGAGCCTAATTCCACTTGCCAACATCTGGGCGGTCTTCGGTCCGATTTCAGACCTCTCCTGGGGAATCCGCTCATCAAGCTTTCTAGCGAGAGACCGTATCATCTCGCCAAGCCTGATTGATCGGGGCACCAGAGAAAAGTCAGAACTCGGCGGGGCGACCGATGCCACTGCTCCCAGCCCCTCCGCTCCCCCGTCCAATCCTCGTTCCAAATCAGACGGGTCACCCGGGCCGAATCGTATATCCGAGTCAGGCACTAGCAAGGCATAGCTGATCGAGACAGCGGTAAACGGCGCCTCGATGCTCACAGTCACCGTCCGACTTTGGGTTTCGTCCACGAAGCTTCTCGAAGGATTATCCGCATCCGTGAGTTCATAGACAAAACTATAGTCATAAGGAATTTGCCGTCTTTGACTCGTCCCACCACGCACTTCACCCAACTGTTGTTGCTCCATGGTTATTTCCTTCGTGAGGTTGAAGTGGTAATCCGATACCCATGGAACGCGATGTACAACTCGCCGCGACCGAACTGTTCTCTGATACTGATACGTAAGGTCGAGCGGGGTTCAAAGACACGAGGTCGCACGAATCGTTTGAAAGGACGCATCCCGTTCGCAATGCCCAACCCGGCTACGTTGTGGATCATTTGATTCTGCCAATCCCTCCCGACTCCCGTATCGTAGATCGCGTACTCAAACGACACATCTTCCGGTCGATTGATCCGTTCAAAAGCTTCTTGAGCGAGCGATACCGGTACCGTGCCCAACCCAGATGTCGTTGCGGCAGTCAGAACCAAGCGGAGGTATTCCGGGCGAAGGCGGAAGCCTTCTCGCACCGCATCGGTGGGCAGAATGGTTTTCAGCTGGATCTCTCCCAGGTTCACTTTCCCATCAATGATTTTCTGAGCTTGTTTCAATGCATCAATATCCAGCGTGATCGGCTCGTCATCGACACAGAGTCCATACCCGATCGAGGTGGCGACAAATCCGCCCTCTGAATTGACGACAACTTCGTTCTCTAGGTAATTGCCCGGCTTTCCTGTGAGTGCGAATTTCGTCACATAGTCGAAGGGAATGATCGGTTGGCTGCCAAACGGCGCCCCACCGGCGCCCTGTGCGAGTGCGTTCAACACAGACTGCATAGCCGGTTCAGGACAGTTCGATCCGATCAAGACCTTGTAGCCATACAATACGACGAATAGTGTGCCTTGAACGTCTCTCGTCTGCTCTTGAACCTGAAGCCGCAAGGTAGAACGAGGGGAAAAGCTCACAGGCTGAGCCAACTGCTGAAAAGGGCGTTGTCCATCGGTTCTGCCTAGCGAAGCCACGTTATAGCGTGGTTCATCTTGCAGCTCTCGTCCGGTCGCACTATCCACCATGCTGAAGAGGAATGCGATTTCCCGTGAGGGCCTGACCGTCTGAAAGACTTGCGCCGCACTTTCCTTCGTAACAGGGGCCGTCGACAGAGTCGAGCCCCCACTATCTTGAAACAGCAACTCCTCCATTTTGGGATTGGCCCGAATACCAGTGATGAGAGCCTGAACAGGAATTTGACCGAGGGCAACCTCTCCTGGAGCTATCTGCTGAGCAATGGCGACTTGTACCGGACGTTCCCGAATCTCTTCAAATCCGTACCCGATAGCCGTGGCAACGAACAGCCCATCTGGACTGATCGTGATCACATCTTGCAAGGCATTCCCAAGTCGCCCCGTCAACTTGAATTTCGCGGCGTAGTCATAGGGAACGATGGTGCCGGTTGCCGCTCGTGACGCCCTCCGTGGAGAGTCCGGTGAAAATGGGCGCCGATGGTTTGTCATCTGGGACATTGGACCTGTGCGAATCACTTCAGCAGACCCCTTTCACCAAAGAAGCGCAATCGGTGGCTGATTCGTGACGGGCCTCGAATGGTGGCCCGCCACGAACCACCGCGCGACTTACTGCACGTCGCGTGTCATGAAGCCGTCCAGCACGACCCAAATGAAGAGCGGGCCGTAGATTCTTTGTATTTCCTTGAGGACATCCGAGTCCGGAATCTCCATCTCAACGCGGAAATTTTGGTTCTTGTCTATGTATATAGGTTCCGCGAATTTGAAGGTGGAAATGGGAGAAGGCTCGCCGTGTGTCGTAAACTTCCCGGTCTCGGAATAGGGTCCTGCTCCACCGGGGAAGAACCACGTCGGCATCTCGATCATGACTTTTTCGCCGACATACAAGCTGGTGACAGTGTTGTAGACGACCTTTCCGACAAGGGTTCCCGCACCATCGTTAGGTCTGATCTGTTCCAGTGGAGGACCTTCTTTGGAGTCTTCAAGGGCCGATTCCAAATCCTTAAGGGGAAGGACCACTGTGGATGCATTCGCATTCGCCGCCGACAGCTCCACATCCTCATCGTCCGCATCAATTTCGGCCTCACCCTCGTCCGATTCTCTTGCCTCCTGGAGTAATTCCATGGCTCGCGCAATTGAAAGCGTGACGGTTGCTGTTTCGTTCTGTAAAACGGGAGGTTCGGCGTCATCGTACACTTCCATTTCTTCGAGCTCTATGGGTTCTCCTTCATCGGGATATTTAGGTGGCAGATCACTGATCACCACCCGCATGGCGCGCGCTTCGAACGTGTTGTAGTGAGGAAGCAGGGACGCCGCCTGCAAGTTGGTCTCAAGCTTGGTTTTTCCCTGCACATCGACGAAGAACTTCCACGTATTGGATCGCTCTTCCTTGCCGAGTTGCTCTTCGGGCTTCACACGTAGGCAATCATAAATAGGTAAATGAACTTTCTCTTTAATCCCCTGTACGACAGCCATGACTTACCCTCCTATTGACTGGTATGGTTGTTCGCTTTTCGTTTCCGGCGTCCCGGGTTCACCACAATGGACGCAGGGTGTCGGGTAACGGACCTTGCGGCGATGCAGGCGATGTGAACTGTGGACAGGATGGGCTCACCTCTCCGGGTTTGGTATACCCGGCCAAGGTATCCGCTTCACCAAAACCCGCCACGTTCGTCGGCAAGGGGCATCCCGGATTGAAAGTCGGAGGAGCATCCTTCACATACCCGCTCATATCGGATTCACCGTAGTAGCCCATCGACGGATATTCTTCGCCCAGCGGCGCATATTCTCCGTAACCCTCTCCGTATCCGACCATTTCAGGTACGCTGCCGTACCACCCCATTGGCTCCGGCTCTCCGTATGGGTCTTCGCCATAGGGATCTTCGCCGTACCATCCCATCGGTTCCGATTCACCGTATGGATCCTCTCCATAGGGGTCCTCGCCATACCAGCCACCCATCATGGGTTCTTCGGCAAAGTACCCGACCGGTTCTTGAACCCCATAACCAGCGTAGTTCCCATATGCATCCGGCTGGCCATACCCGTAATAACCCGACACATCCGCTTCGCCGTAAGCTCCGTAGGGGTCCTCGCCGTACGGATCTTCCGCGTAATACCCATACGGATCTTCGGCATAGGCGCCATAGGGATCTTCTGCGTAATACCCATACTGTTCAGGAGGTGCGCTGTAGTATCCAATGTCAGGTGCCTCCGCATATCGAAATCGCATAAGCTTGACTCCTTGTTGGTCAGCCCCTGGTTCATAGGGGTTGACGATCATGACTTCGTCGAACCCACGCCGCCTTCTCATCATGCTCCACTCAACATGCTATCCTTCGATGCCTCGGCGCCCGATTCGATAGCGACCGCCAATAATGTAAAGTTGTTTCCCCGCAACATCAGAGGCCAACGTGGGAGGCATGCTCATAAAGTGGATGTACGTCCTTGGAGCGCCGCGCTGTCCTCTGTCTGACGAATAGATCACCGCTTTCAGCCTCCCCACTTCTACCAGCACATCTGGAATCACTCGATGACAACCGCTTCGCATCAGCTTGGACGGCTTGAACCGATGAAACGATTCAAACAGCTTCGCACCGTCCCGAACCGTCTCAGCTTCGCCACGCTTGCGCTGCCCCATGGGCGGCGCGAGATCAACAGTAATGTAGCTCACACGGGCTTCCTAGCACTCGATACTTCCTGTTACCGCCGTCTACGTCCGCGTCGGCGGCGCCGTCCTCCACCCGGAATCATCGGTCCGCCAGGCCCCATTGGCCCGCCGGGCCCCATCGGACCTGGGATTCCCGGCCTCGGTGGAAATCCTGGAACTTGCGGTTGATTTGCAAAGACGGGGACCATTCCAGGAGGACCAGGCCAAACGGAGCACCTCAGGTACATTCTTCGAGGCATGGTTCCTGTGTAGGGAAGGGCCGGTGTAACCCAGCCGACGCCGGGGCGCCACCACGGACGATTTGACTGCGGGAAGAATGGCATCATGTTGTCCTCCTCAATGAACTATAGTGTTGCGCACACGACTTCGTGACTCGTCTGAAAATCCTTCGCTACCGTCTTCGCCTCCTTCTCGCTACTGGCGCCAGTATCGGTGCCGGCGGGGGCAAGGGCGCACAGGTCGGACAAGAAGGGCAGGATGGACAGGGCGGACAAGCAGGAGCCGCTACCGGTGCTGGCATCGCTACAGGCATCGGCGCACGAGGTGCGAATGGTAGAGGCCCCCCCCCTCCCCCGGGAAGAATGTTCCTTAAGAGTCCTCCAACCGCCGGAACAGCTTTGCTGAGCAATCCTCCGACCGCCGGAAGGGCCTTTCCGATCAATGGCGCCGCGGCAGCGGCCAACGGCGCGAGAAAGGGTAATCCGACCGGATCACCATATCCTCCATAACCTCCCACATATCCGTATTCCGGTTCTCCGTACCAACCGTAGCCATAGTCCGGTTCCCCATACCAAGCGTAGCCATAATCAGGCTCGCCATATCCATAGTAGCCATACGGCTCTGCCTCTCCGTATGGGTCTTCCGCATAATACCCGTAATCAGGCTCCCCATAGTCGCCGTATTCGGACGCTTCATGAAGATGATTCGGCACTTCGTGAACGTATCCATACATGTCTCTCATGAGCATGTGATGCCCCCCTTTTCAATGGCACATGTCCGCTTCCACCTTGCCGGTGGAGCCCACCCCATCGGCCGTCTTACCGTGGCGTCGAGTGCAATCCATTTCCCTCGCACCTTTACTTCCGGATAAATGTGGCTGTACGCGTGTGGCTTGTGAGGCTTGAATCCGACGAGTGCCAAACGCACCGGATGTCCCGTCGATAGCAGCATCGCTCCCAGCAAAATCGTCATGTCGTCGCAATCTCCGGCCTTGAGTTCCAACATGCGCCGAGGTGTATGCAACAGTTCCACTCCGAGAATGTCGCGCGTGTACCGAATGTTGCGGCGCACCCAATCGAAGAGCGCGCAGACTTCGCCGAATCGATCCTTGGCGGGCACCCCATAGTCTCGAAAAATCTGAATGGCCTTCTGCCTGACGACGAAATCCTTGGCTCCCTCTTGAATCATTCGTGCGATAATTCCTGCCGTAACCAAGGTCCCTGGTTTCCCACTGGGAACCCGCACGACATGAATTCTTGGGATAACAAATCGAGAGCATAGTCGTATCATTCACATCACACCCAGAATGCGATCCACTCGGACAACGATCGGCTGCGGCATGCTTTCCACTTCGACGACCGCATACGCACCGTCTTGCCCTCCGTTATCCGTCAACTCCACGACTCGTCCCTGCAAAAGATCATCCCCGTGCAATTCCTCGAGCACCTTCTCAGCGTCGGGGTAATACACGTCTCGAATTCGAAAGTGGACCCACCGGTTCCGCAACGCGTCCTACCTTCCATATGCACTGCCCCGATTTGTTCGGGCCGTGTTACAGGCTTCCTTACTCAAGTTGTATGCCAAACTGAAGCGAGCGCGAAAAACGTCTTTTTCTTTCGATTTCCAAATGTCCCCTTCGCATCGCGTGCATAAACACTTCTGTAACCAGAAACGACGTTCCGCCTCTGCCTTCCGACATGCGGAACTAGAGTTCCGCAATGAGCGACGATGAAAGGTTGTTCTGGAGCGTGACGGAAAGGAGGCAGACTACTGGAGTAGAAGCTGATGTCGACGGATGAGGTTGTACACGCTACGGGGAGTGACTCCTAGCAATTGAGCGGCTTGAGCCTGATTCCCCTTTGTCATGTCAAGAGCTTCCCTGACAAGAAACTTCTCACAATACTGAAGCGCCCTCGACAAGCTCCATCGTTTTTCTCGTACTAAACGCGATACTTCTGATTCACAATTTTCATCTCGAATGGATGATGGAGTCGCATTTATCGAAAGTTCTTTTGCCTGAGAATGAGCCAAGTCGAGGAGCAGCGCCTGTGGGAGATCTCGCAGGTCTAATGGTTGTTCATTTTCTTTGTTGATCATCATTTGGCAGACTATATTTTCAAGCTGCCTGACATTGCCGGTTAAGTCCAATTTTCCCAACGCTTCGATCAACTCATCGGTAACGGCCTGCACCGGATATCGACTCAACGTCTTGTGTTTAGCAAGAAAGTATCGAGCAAGGGGAGCGATATCATCGCGTCTTTCTCGAATGGGTGGGATGGTCACCGAGAGAATATTGAGCCGGTGAAACAAATCTTCCCGGAATGTTCGTTGTTCAACCATCTGTAACAAGTTTCTATTCGTCGCCGAAATGATGCGTACGCTGACCGAGACTTCATCATCCTCGCCGACTCCCAATACCCTGCTATCCTGGAGCACACGCAGCAGTTTTCCCTGAATGGCATAATCAAGATCTCCGATTTCATCGAGAAATAACACCCCTCCTTGAGCTGAACGGATAAGCCCCTTTCGGTCTCGCTCTGCTCCCGTGTACGCCCCTTTTCGGTGGCCAAATAGTTCTGCCTCCGCAACTCCTAAACTGATGGCCGCACAATTGACCGCCACAAACGGACCTTTACTCCTCTTGGGATCGAGCTTATGAATAGCTTGTGCTACGACCTGCTTACCCGTCCCTGTTTCTCCCGTTATCAAGGCCGGAAGGTCGCTCAACGATCCGACTCGGACGGCCCATTGAAATACAGATTGCATACCACGGCTGGTCCCGATCACATGGAGATCCTGCATCAGCTGTATTTGCCGCTGTTTATCCTCATCTTGCCTCTTACCTTTCCGGTGCAGCTCCACCACGCAATTAATGAGACGATGGCACCAGTCAGGTTGTTCAATGTCTATCAACCAGCTCGCACCGGAGGCCAAGAGCAACGACCGTTGACCGATGGTCCACTGACCCAAATGCTCCACGCCCGCGATCGTTGCGATTCCCCGCTTCGTTAAGCGTTCGATCGCCTGCACCCCTCGAGCAAGTTCCTCTACGCGCACGAAAAACAACGCCATTGGCTTGGTACCTTGAACGAGGCCGTTGGCGAATGTTGGTTCTATGCACACATGGGTTTCGATGGACCATCCATGTAGCATTTGTTCCGCTGCAGCAACCTTCTGTTCGTCTAATCCGATCAGTAACACCACGGCTGCCATGTCACACTCGTGTTGATGGGACATCTTCTTGACCATGCGCAACGATCTACGAGATGCCTCGCGTACGCATAATTGATGCCAACATGGATGCAAATAGACCGACATTTATTAGGCGATTAGACTGTTCGGATGTGGGGCATGCGATAATTTCGCCACACCACTTACCGAGATCTCACGCTAAGTCACTAATTTATTTCTGGAGTCTCACTGCGGCATTGGAGTCGCAGGATATACAGTTGTTCAGGCCATAGGCGCCTGGTGAGGCGAGAAGGCATCAAAGGCATCGATAAAAAGGCGGCGATCGTAGCCATGCCGTTTGATAAGCCGTTGAAAAGCCCGACGATCTTTCCCTGCGGCCCTAGCCGCTTGCGATATATTCCCCCTGCACAAAACAAGAATTTGTTTGAGGTATTCGGCTTCAAACCGTTCAATCGTCTTCTCCTTGGCATCCCGAAATGGCAAGATCGGCCACCGATCTTTCTCATCATTCAATTCAATATCCTGTGGCCTTATGACATCGCCACACACAACAGCCGTTCTACTTATGACTGCTTCAAGCTCCCTGACATTGCCGGGCCAATCGTGCGACATGAGCTTCATCATGGCGAGTCGGCTGATGCGCTTGCCGTACTTCCCAAGAAAATGGCGAACAAGCAAAGGAATATCACTCTTTCGCTCTCTAAGTGGAGGGAGATGTGCAGAAAGAATGTTCAACCGGTAGTACAAATCCTTCCTAAACCGTTTCGACTCGACTTCTTCTAACAGGTTGCTGTTCGTTGCGGCGATGATTCTCACGTTCGCGATGCAGTGATGAGACGATCCCACCTGACGATATTCACCGTTTTGGAGAAACCGTAAGAGTTTGCTTTGGCTCAAGATACTTAAGCTGTCTATTTCATCCAGGAAGAGGGTGCCTCCGTTCGCCTCTCCAATCAGTCCCTTTCGATCAGAATAGGCGTCTGTAAACGCGCCCTTCGTATGACCAAACAGCTCGCTCTCAAAAATCGATTCCGGGATCGCACCGCAGTCCACTGGAACAAAAGATTGGCTCCTTCTCGTGCTATTGGCATGGACCAGTCTGGCATACAGTTCTTTCCCCGTTCCCGTTTCACCGCTGATGAGAAGACTGGCATTAGATTCTCCGAATCGCGGGATAAGCTGGATCTGCTTGGTGAGGGCATCACTTGCACAAACAAGCAGACCGCTGTCCGAACCATCCGAGGGCAGAATTGAGTACACGATTTTCCCTGTAGACTGTCTCTCTGAAAGAAGCTTGGCGATACGCGGCGCCACGTCAACCGCCCTGAAGGGACAGGTGACATAGTCATCCATCCCCGCCTCGAAGAGGCTGGTAATATCGCCATGGCAGATCCGGTCGGAGCAGAACAGGCCAACGACTCCAGAAGCTTTTTCACTTTCACGATAGGACTTCAGGAATGAATTGATATCGAACGCCGATGCCGCGTGAATAAGAATCAGGTCAGGACGACCAGCCTTCATTTGTGGGTCGTCTAAGGTGTGGCTTGTTGCGGGTATTAACGCAAATATCTTCCAGCCTCGGTCGTCGGCAATCCTTTGTAAATTGTGTCGAGCGTTGCCGCACTCACTCCGAGAAACAAATAGAATAGATGGCGTGTAGCTCATGCGCTTTTCCGACGCCGTGCCGGAGCTGAGTGTACCCGTCCAAAAAAGAACTTGGCAGATCCATATGGACATGTCACAAAAAGGACGCACCACGAGTATGAACTCATTAGCAGGTTTGCGATGAGTCTTACCCACAATATCTATGTCGAGATTCCTTTGCCGCTACAATAAGATGTAGATTTGTATAAAGGGGCGGTAATGTGATCGAAAATATGTCCATGAAAAACATCGCTTGTTCTTCTTTATGAGGATTTCCGCTGACATTTTTGGCAAATAAATGAGCTTCGTTCGCCCCGAAGACGCTGAATGACCCTCCCACATTGATTCGGGCAGGATTGCCCCGCTTTTCCATAGACGAGATGCCGGCGTTTGTATTGTCCCTCCGTACCGTCCGGAGCAAAAAAATCTCGCACGCTGGATCCCCCACAGCTGATGGCCTCCTCTAAGACCTCTCGCATGATCTTGTAAAGCCGTTCCACGTGGGCCATCGATAGCCGACTGACCTGCGTGTTCGGGTGTAGGCCGGCTCTGAAGAGAATCTCATTGGCATAGATGTTCCCGATACCGGCAATCACCTGTTGATGCATCAAGAGCGACTTCAGCCGACCGCGCCGCTCCCGCAGAACTTTGACAAAGTCCTGCTGCGACACGGAAAGTGGATCGATTCCGAACCGGCGAGCCAGGTATCGCTCCAACCCCGTCTTGTCCAATAGCGAGAGTCGGCCGAACCGACGAGGGTTCCAGTACCGCAGTTCAGGTTCACGACCGCCTTCGAACGACAGTGTCACATGCACATGCTGCGGATATTTCGTCGGCGTGGATTGGAACAGAAGAAGCCCGGTCATCCCGAGCTCAGCCACTACATAGCGACAGACGCGGCTATTCGAAAATCCCAAGGCGACACTCTTACCGAATCGCTCGACGGACTGCAGACCGGCACCTCGATACCAAGGTAGCGTCGTCAATCCTTCTCGCACGATATCTGCGCGGCCGACCCACACATCGGTCAATTGCGCTCCCAGGAGGCGAGAACGAATTTGTCGAGCGACGACTTCTGCTTCCGGAAGCTCCGGCATAACTTATCCAGGTAAGAGCGAGGGTAGCGCTCCATTACGCCATGAGGCTTACGGAAAGGCAAGGTCCGCGACGCGAAGAATAATGAGCGTCACGTTTGCGGACGGGCGCGAGGTTCACGCCGCACCGAATAAGGTGGGGCACGTTTGTGAACGCCCGCGAGATGGTGAGCGGGCGGTGTCCCGTGAGCGCCCAGTATTTTAAGAAGCCGAGTAATCTTTGTCTGAGTGACGTGAGAACGAAGCGGGAGGGCTTTTTCAACAACCGGCTAGGCAGCGCGCCGAAGTTGACGAACTTGCTCAATGGCAACTTGGAGATTCGGCAGCGGCATGGCACCCGGGCGCCGAGCCATGACTAACTTTAAAACCTCATCGTAGGTCCGACCTTCCACACAACACAGGTAGGCCATAACCACCGAAACGGAGCGGCCCATGCCGGCCCGGCAACAGACCAGGGTCCGACCTTTTGACGCACGCGACTCAAGCCATTGGACGGCTTCCAGCAGCTTGAGAGGATCGGCCTTGGCAAACTCTCGAAAGGGTATCCGATGATAGTCCACCCAAGCAGCCGGTGTGACCGTCAACTCCTCTGCTACAAACAGAAGTGTGCCGATCACTTCCGGAAGTCCCTGTGCATCCTCGATGCTGCCCACCAAGAGATTGTCCGTAATCATATGCATCGCGTTGTCAGTATATCGCGACGCTGATAGGCGTCAAGCGATCTCATCCGCCCGGCGGTATGCTTGCGCTTTCAATTCCTTGGCCGCTATACTCGCGATATGGTCACCATGACCCAGCAAGAAGTCGAACGGCGCTTGAATACGGTCCAGTGCGCTGTCTGCAAACAGTCCAGCTTCGCCATTGATGAGCGATTCATGGGAGCCGACGGGGATTGGCGAGGCATCTGCAAGAAATGTTATTACACGTTTCCGGTGTACACCGATATGGAGTTCTACCTGAGGACGCAGCCTGATGTACCACTCCGCTTAAAGGAGATTTCCTGCACAGCCTGTAGCCATCGTGGAGTTGACCTTGACTTCAGGGCCACGTTATCCGTCCGGGAAGCGATCTACTTCGTGACCTGCAAAAGCTGTAAGCGGCAGTTTCCGGAGAAATCGTCATTGGAAGCGTTTGAATAAGTCAGCCACCATTCTTTTTATCACTGGTGTATACTAACCCCATGACCGACAAGCCAAAACAGCCAGAACAATCTTTGCCGGACGAAAAACCCAAGGCGAGAAAAGAAATCCCCCTCATCGCCATTCAGGATGATGGTGATGTGATCGCCGAAGAAATGGCTGAGTTGTTCGAGGAAGACAAGGTTTCACACCAGCACGGCAGCTCGGAACCGGAAGCGGATTAGCCACCAAGCTCCCAGCTATCAACCGCCAGCGTTCAGCAAATCAATTAATCAACTCAACACTAAGAGCCCCGGTAGTCCGCCCTGCTCAGGCGCTGCTCTAGAGACCAAAGTGATTGGCGACGGGTCGTTTTGGACCAGCTGCCTGAAAAATCCTGGAAGGGTTTAGTCGACAAGTGTCAACACATCGCTGACACATGAATTGGTTTTCATGCGCGACAAGACATCGTTGACAGTACCCCGTTGTCCCTCCGGCACAAGTGCGGAAGCCACCGGGTGCCGCATCACCTCAGAGCAGAGGAGTGCGGGCCTTTTCCCGGAGACGATAGGCTCGATGCACGATCCGTTTGATGCGTCCCTGTTGGGACGAGGTCCCGTATACCTAAAGGGTCTGCGAGCCGGTCCGAATGACCACGCGGACAAACTCCTGGGCATAGCGTGTGGGGAGCTGAATCGTTTCGTTGAACACCTGGATGTGGCCGTCTTCATCGATTTTCCTGATCACCCAGATCTGTCCGCGACAGAGTGGCAGCGGGTGGGGCACACGGAAAGGCGCGGGCAACGTGCGCCGCGGGCCAGTCAAGCGCGCGTGCTGCCCCTGACGGATCAGCCTGCGTGTGAGATAGGTGTTGTAGGCCACCTGAAAGGCGTGCGACCGCGCTCGCAGGTGCCGCAGGGTACGGAAGCGATACCGCTGCCAGACCTTCTCCTGCCAGAGGCCGTTGTAGCGTTCGACCTGGGCATTGGCGGCGGGCTGCCGCTCGGGCGTAAAGACCGGGATGACTCGATAGGCCAAGCCCGACGATGAAATCGAGTTGGTGCACGTCGTTCAGACGACGGGCCTGAGGTGTCGGCAGACTGGGGCCGCGCCGAGACCGGTCTCGACGTGTGCGAGTGACCAGCTTGTGCCGGACCAAGATCCGATGAATGGTGCGGATACTGTGCACGGGGCGGATTCCCAGGTCGGCCAACTCCTGCGCGATCGCTTCCGCCCCGTAGAAGCCAAGCGGATTGCGCGGACTGGTGAGCCGGGCCTGTGTGCGGATGACCGCTTGTTCGAATGTGGCAGACACACGTCGGGCCATCTGGTGCGGCCTTCGGGATCGCTCCAGAAACCACGTCGGCCCTCCCTGGCGATACCGCCGGACCCATTTGTGCACCCACTGCCGACTGCGTTGCAGTCGTTGGGCAATCCAACTGATCGACCGCCGTTGCAGCCACCAGCCGGCACATCGCTTGCGTTCTTCGATCAGCCCCGCACTTTTTTTGACTCATATCCTATCCCCCTGATGGACTGGAGGATCTTTCTACCCTTTTTTCGATCTCGACCAACTGTCAACGATGTTTTGTCAGTTTGGGTGTCAACGATGTCTTGTCATGTGACCTTTAGTCCCGTAACATGCATGAGGAAGAGTGCGTGATTACTAGTTCCTGCCACCGCAGTGATCGCTTGATACGGAAACGAAACGGATAGAAATTGAATTCTCGTGCAGTCTGACGATGCTTGAGGTTAAGGCCACACACTCCTAACCGGCGCTTGGTCCCGTTGCCCCATGGCCCTCGCTCTGGGTGAGCTTCGCGGTAGAGAATTGGTACCCCTTTGTACTCATGGACAACCACGGCGTCATCGGGAAGTGGAGTTGCTGATACCACTTCGTATGGTCCACACACACGGTGAAACCTTTCCTCAGAAGCAGAAAAGACAGGTGCATCTTCTAACCAGAGCTCCGTGCCAACGTGATATGGGGGCACCTCCTTGCTGCTGAGTTGGATCAACTTACGGTGCTTTTCGTTGATGCCAAAAAGGCCGCTTGTTTCACATTCCTCAAAAAACCAAGTCCGCCAACAGTCTCGCCCACGAAACAGAGTGACTTCGCTCATGAGTGGAGTCCTCTACTCGCAAACCAAGACCACAAAGCCTCCGCGTTTCCCAGCATGTAGCATACCAACACAGTAAAACTTATTCGGCAACACGATTCAGCGCATGATGCCGCGGACGAAAGCGCGCATCGTTGCCCTCCTGATCATGTCCTTTAGCGGGATCTTACAGATCAGACTCCTGAACCCGTCAGGCCATGTCGAACGGCTCGCTTAGGGTTCAGGCGTCGAACCTTGTTGCTCTCGCGTTTGGCGTCGGCCTTACGCCCCCAGTAGGCACCGGATCCCCTTTCGGTCCGGCGTGTTTGGTCTCTTCAGGCGGCACTCAGCGGCGAAATTCGATTGATTCTCCCCTTGGCTTGTTTCGCAGCCTCCCACAGATCAACGGCCCGTTGAGCATTCAACCAAAACTCCGGGCTGTTACCGAACAAGCGAGAGAGTCGCAGCGCCATTTCTGGACTGACGGCACGTCGCTCGCGAAGCACCTCGTTGACGGTTTGGCGCGAGACCCCAATAGCCTTGGCAAAGCCTGACACGGTCAGCCCATAGTCCGGCAAGAAATCTTCACGCAGCATCTCACCAGGATGACTCGGACGAACTTTTCGTGAGCCCTTGTTGGGAATACTCATGCCAGACCTACAATTCCGCAGCGTGCCGATCAGCGAACGTTCTAATCATTCGCAAGAGTGTGAACTACTGCGTGACACACGGTCAACCGCCTATCTGAATACCGGAGCCGGCCATCATCAACTGCTCCGGATCCGTCCCTGCCCTTGGGAATCAGATGGAACAGATGCTGGCACACCCTCATCAGACCGAACGAACGATCTGCACTGCCGCATCTTGTTCGATCCGTCCCAAGGCCGACACCTTGCCAGCCTTTTCTTTCCGCACAATCCGTTCAATCTGCACGATGGCGCCACGATGCCAATCACCAAAAGCTGCGTTCTGAGTCGAGGCCAGGCGATCTTGTCGCCCGATTTCAGACCGTCCAGTCTCGTTGCACAACCACGCCCGCTTCTCACCTTTAAGGTGACGGAGTTCGCTTACGACTCGATAGACATCGGGCCTCCGCTCAACGATGTTCTTGCCGTCCTTTCGAAGCAACAGATAGGAAAACTTCAGCGCATCCTTGATGAAGCCCGCCTCATCGTCAATCTCCTTGATCACTGCTGGTGGTACCCAGGCCCGTTCTTCGTGGCACCAATCGTCGGGCTTCACTAGGGCGGGGCAGTTCTGCTCATGGAGACAGGGGCTATAGATGGTGCAGTGCTTCTCTTGGAGCAATCGGTCACGCACCTGATGCAACGCACGAGCGGTTTCACGTAGGGCCGGCTCCACGATCATCACCGTGCCGTGTGGTGTGAGCAGCGATAAACATTCCGTCACTAAGCTTGTTCTTGCTTCGATCGAATCCGCCCCACCTGTATGAATCTCATTCAAACAGTTGGCAAAGATGATGAGGTCAAACGGTCCCTTTGCCCTTACCTGGTCCAAGCTACCTCTTCGCTCTAGATCTGCTTCAGCCGTCTGCAAATCTGCTTCTCCAATCCCAGCCGCCTGGCAGTACCGATCCCACAACTGTTTGGTTTGTCTCAGAGCTATGGTCGAACTATCAACCGCGGTCATTGATAACGCATAAGGCAACTTTCGCTCATGCCACCAGTCGAGGGCAGCTAAGACCCCCGTCCCTGGACCGGATCCAAGGTCCAGAACAGAGAAGTGTCCTTCTAGGTCAGGAGTCGGCATTTCAGCCAGCAGAGTCTGAATTTTTGCAAGATTGACCGGCAGAAAGTACTGCAGATACGCCACCGCAAATTGCGGGGCGTTCAAATAGGTTTGTCTGAGAGTACACCGTTCTTTGGTGAAACGCCGAGACAGTTCCGCCACAGCCTGTGCCAATTTCTGTCGTGAAACACCTTCCTGCTCGGCCATTTCATGAATCACACGAAGCAATATCGGCGAGACCATAGCGTTGTGGGGCCGCATCCCGGTAGTGTATGCTCAACCTATTGCGGAGGACAACCATGACGGATGAAATCCTGAAGGCTTATAAAGAAGTTGAATCGGCCGTCGAGCGCTATATCAGGCTTCTGCATGACCATGTTACGATGTTACAAAACATCGAACCACCCGGTTCCGACAAGGTCGTGCGACTGACCGCCGGCTCAAAGGCCATGACCGACAGTGCAGCAATCTATCTATCCTATGCGAAGTATGTGGCTTACGGCATGCCGTCCAGTGAGGAGATGATGGAGGATGAGATACAAGGATAGCGATCAGCAGCCGGCTTTCAACTGAGAGTAGACGGCACCGACGAACGAAAGCCCATCAGACTTGATCTGATGGGCTTCGCTTTGTTGTCTCTCGCTACTTATTAGGTGTCAGATGCTGCGCATGAAATGGGCGACTTCGTCCGGGCTGACGGCGCCCCCCATGATCTGCGACATCGCAACATTCGTCGACTTCTTACCGGTCAGACCGGATTCGACTTCGTCCACGATCAACTCCACCGGCATCGACTGCCCGCCATACACGCGCGGACCACCGATGATCTTGGCCTTAGAATAGCCATAGATGGCGGTCGCAACTTCCTTGGCCAGCCAACCGACGTAATTGAATTCCGGCACGACGATCAACTTTGCGTTCTTGCACAGTTCGCGCAGCTCCTTGGTCGGGAACGGGCGGAGCGAGCGAACCTTGATTAAGCCGACATTGAGGCCCTTGTCCTTGCAGAGACGCACGGCCTCACGAGATTGAGCGGCCGCGCTGCCGGAAGCGATGATGATCGCATCAGCACCTTCGACGTTCTCCGGTGTGAGCAGACCACCCAGATACTTATTGATGTACTTCCGTGATCGCTCAACCGCCGCCCACACTTCTTGTTGCCATACAGCATGAATGTTGTAAGCCATGAAGTTCGACTTCTGGACCGGGGCGTCGCGGGACAAGCGAGCGGGAGGATTCTCCGCATCGAGCACCGGAACTGCGCCACGCCAGGGATCGCGTGGCGGCAACTTGATCCCACGATCCTGCATGCGCACATAGCCGCGGGCATGGGTCACAAAGAACCCGTCGCAGCAGACGCCAACCGGCAAGGTTACATCATTCTTCTCCCCGATGATGAACCCGGCCATCGTGAAATCGAACATGTCTTGTTGGTTTTCAGCATGGAAGACAATCATCCCGCAGTTCAGCAAGTAGGACACTTCAATGTTGTCAGGCTGAATCGCGAGGGGTGCGTTGACGACACGGCACGTGAACATGGCCACAACCGGGAGACGGTGGCCCGGCCAGGAGGCAATCCCTTCCAGACCGCGTAGCGTACCGGGTCCGGCCGTGGCCGTGTAGCAACGAACGCCGGAGCGAGACCCGCCGGCAATCGCGGCCATAACGCCGACTTCTTCTTCGCCACGATAGTATTCTTTCACGTAGCCTTCGCCATAGAGCACACCGACCAGCTGCATGGTTTCGCTCTGAGGGGTGATCGGATAGGCGATGGCCAAATCCACATTCGAACGTCGGATCGCCTCCTTCGCCGCTTCGCTACCGGTGATAAATTCCTTCGTCCGCGGCGCTTCAAGGAACATATATTCAGGGGTCACGACCTTCTGTCTTTTGGCCTCCCCATGGGGATCTTTTTTCCCATCCGACTTCGGGACGGCGACGCTGGTAATCGGGTCGCCTTGCGGATTGGTTTTGACTTCGGTTTCGCTCATGATCGCACCTCTCTCTATCTATTGATGGTGAGCTACCCGCTCAGCCTACCCTTCTCGCTTCATCTGTTCTGCAGAATGACCGAACATCGCCGCGCTGCCGGCCCCACCCGGGGTCGGTGCAAACGCCATCGGATTGGTGTGGGTCTTTCCACCGTGCACTTTCGATTGCGTTCCGGTGAAGCGCACGTTCTCGCCGTTCTCCGGCAGCTTGATGCCCATTTCTTCGCGCACTCGCTTGAAGATTTGCGCAACACGCTTCAGCTTGGCCGTATCGGAATCACGGATGGTGAGCATGGCATCTTCATGGCCTTGCTCTGCGCAAATCGCCATCGTACAGCAATTCGTGCCTGCCCGGATCATCTTGAGGGTCAGATTCGCATAATGACAATGGACCCCGACGAAGATACAGGCTTCGATCTTGTTACCCCAAATGGTGAGATTAGGGTGATTGGGATTGATGACTTCCTCGGGATCGATCTTCGGATACTTCGGTCGATAGTCCGGCATCGGAATGATCATGACGTCCGGAATCTGCGCGGCAATTTCCAATGTCGCCTTGGCTTTTTCTACCGCGTGATCATTCCATGCCCAAAGGATGAGCGGGCCGGGAAAGATCGTCGCGTTCGGACTCGTCAGCATCTTGCGCGCCATCTCTTCAATGACGACTTCCTCGTTCGGCTCGAGCAAGCCGTAAAACAAGCCCTGCCCCGGATCCGGCAGCGACACGCCTAACTGCGCAGCTGACGGAGGATGGAAGCCCGCCGGCCCCGGGACGATGATGCGCTCTCTAGTATCCTGTGTTGTTGCCACGCCCTTCCCCTTTCCTCGGTCTTATCCGACGACCGGACTGGCCAAAACGGCCGTCGTGCTTTTTTCGCCGTACGTGATATTCTCCGTCAGCGCCGCTTTCGGCAATTGATCGATCATGATCATCTTAATCGCATTATTCTTCGCCATATTGTCACAGACCCACACACATTGCGCACAGCCCTTACAGCGATCCACCGCCACATAAGCGGAGCCGTACTTGAACCCTTTGTCCTTCCCCAGCTCATCGCTGTATTGGATGGTATTGGCCTCAGGGCAATATTGCGTACAGAGCTTACAGCTCTTTGCTGCGCAGATCTCAACGCTGATATCGGCAACAAGATACATGGTGCTCCTTTATGCAGTGGCAGCCGCCACTGGTTCTTCTATCCGCTTGACGTCTTTGGATGCCCAGCCTTTGTCGACGGCGTAGTTCCAAGCCGCCCGCATGACGGCAACATTCTTCTCGATCAATTCTTGTTTCTTCTTGAACTTCCGCTCGACGACGCTGTCCAACGCGGCCGTCCCACCCGACACAACGAACCCCTTACCAAGGAATCGATCCTTCACGGCCTGTTCAAGTGACGCCATGTTGGTCAATCCGGTAATCGCGCCGATACAGCCCATCAGCGCCATGTTGGTCGCCAGATCCATACCCGATACGTCAAGGGAAATCTTCGTGGCCGGGATGTAATACAGCTTCGCGCGTCGCTCTTCCAACTCGCGGGCTTGATCCCTGTGCAGCTTCATCGGCCCGTCGTTGTTGATCAACGCGATCCCGTCTTCCTTCAACCCGAAATAAAACGGCATTGTATAGGACTTGCCGTGGGTAATGACTTGAGGATGGAAAATGATAATGATGTGCGGGAACGTGATTTCACCGATCTCGTAGATCGGTTCATCCGATACTCGGACATAGCTTTCGACCGGCGCCATCCGTTTTTCCGATCCATAGAACGGCACAATGGTACTTTCGCCGCCGGCATTGATGACGGCGGTGCTGAGAATATGCGAACCGGTGACGACACCTTGGCCGCCGACCCCCGCCATCCGAATATTGAATCTCTTCGCCATGATTGACCTCCTCGTAAACGCCTAGGCTTTACCCGGGATTGCGGCGGCAGGAGCAGCCGGCTTGGCAAGGAATTCCTTGTAGCCGTAACGCTCGGTGAGGTATTGCTTCGCTTCTTCACTGACATATTCCGTGAACTGATACCGATCATTCTCGACCGCCTTCGCATCTTCCATCACCTTGTCGGTCGGAATGGCGTATTCGATGTTGCAGGACGTGTAAGCCTGAATGTAGGTCGACCCGACTTCGCGTGCGATCAACACCGCTTTCTTGATCACGCTTTCCACGCGGCGCGGATTGTTCGGTACCACCGTGGCGACATAGGCACAGCCGGCGACCTTCGCCATTTGCACCATATCCATCTTCTCAAACTTCTTGCCGAGCGGGGCCATCTTGAGCACGGCGCCACGATTCGTCATGCCGCTTTCCTGGCCACCGGTGTTCCCGTAGACTTCGTTGTCCAACATGATCGTCGTGAACCGCTCTTTGCGGAACCAGGAGTGGAGAACCTGCTGGAAGCCGATGTCCGCCGTACCGCCGTCGCCAGCCATCACGACCACGTCCTTTGGCTTGTCGCCGAAGCGCAGACGAAGGCCACGAGACAGGCCGCTCGCCACTCCGTTTTGGTCACCGTAGTTGCCGTAGACAAAGGGAATCGCTGCCTGAGAGATGGCGAGACGACCGCAACCCGCCGTTCCGACGGTGATCGTGTCTTCGGGATTGGGGAACGCAATCATGGCCAGCCGAATGAAAAGCGTCATGGCACAGCCGGCACACATGGGATGTTCTTCCAACACTTCTTTAAAACTTCCCATCTGTGAAACAGTAACCTTCTTTCCAAAAGGCCCATGTTCCACCATGTCTCGATATTCCTTTGGCATAAACTTTTCAAATCCATTGGAAAACTTGACATAATCAAGACTCATCAGGCACCTCCCTTATATCGTTGGCAACGGCCAGCCGTTGCTTGTATTCTTCGCACCATCCACATGCATCGAAGAAAACTTGAGGACTTGAGGATTTGGACAATCAGACCACTACTCGTGATCACTGACTCTTCGAGCATCCTAGCAAAGCCGAAAAAAGGCTGTCAATCTTTGCTCAGCCTTTTCTCGTCTCTGTAGTCATACCCCACCTTTTTATTACGAATTTCGACGACTGCTTATCAGATGGTATAACGCCATGAAAATCAAAGCAACTTCTAAGAGGACCCAAGGTATCTCAAAGAAGACCTAGATTCAGGTGACGAGATAGGCCATTCGCCCCAACCGGTTAACGAGGAAGCTGTCAAGAGTACGCCTCTCGAACTTTTCTATAATTCACCCTTAGACATTGCTGATCTCCGACATTCCGTTTACACTGCACGTTATGCCACTACGCGTTCTGATCCCGGGCGAAGATGATGCTGGTGTCCATGTCGGCGGAGTTCATAAACGTCCACCGATTCCGGACGATTCAGCCAAAGCCGAATGTCCAAAATTTATGGCCCACGGTCCATGCGGGGGAGTCCGTAAAGGTGGGTTCTGTGAAGTCTATCCCGAGATGAAATGTCCATGGGTCTCGCTTTATATAGAACTGGAGAAAATCGGCCAGACTGACTGGATGAAACAAGTGTGAATGGCCGACAGAGATGCCCCTCATATCCGTCCACTGTGACACACAGGATTGATCACATGTTGTAGGGTTGGTGTGGTGTAAGTACACAGCTGAGTAGGCATCCACACCGGCCCAGAGTAGCGAGAGGGGAAATGAGGAGAAAGCAAAAAACCACGAAACTTGGGTACAACGAGCGGCATGCGCGCAGTGGGATCAACGCTCCGCTGCCGGACATCGAGACCTTCCCGAATCAATATAAGGGATATGAAATTACGATCGAGATTCCCGAATACACGGCAATTTGCCCCAAAACCAACTTGCCGGACTTTGGAACCATTACCCTGCATTACATGCCCGACAAAGATTGTCTCGAGCTGAAGGCGCTCAAGATGTACATCCACGCCTATAGAAATCTCGGCATCTTTTACGAAAACGCCGTCAACAGAATCCTTCACGATGTTGTGAAAGCCTGCCGCCCCGTCTGGGCAAAAGTCACGGGCACCTTCACTGCGCGCGGCGGGCTGTCGAGCAAAATCGAAGCCAAGTTTCCCTAATTCTGAACAACAGCGGCCGCTGAGATCGAAGGTCCTGAGGTATGACCTTCGTGTATCGGTTTCACTTAGGGCATGTATGGCGACTTATGCAATCGGAGATGTACAGGGATGCCATGACGCCTTGCAACGCCTTCTCGCTCATATCCGATTTGATGCGAGCTGCGATCGCCTTTGGTTCGTTGGCGATCTCGTCAACCGCGGGCCCGATTCCCTCGGTGTGCTTCGCTACATCCGTTCGCTCGGCCAGTCCGCACGCATCGTGCTTGGCAACCACGACTTCTTTCTCCTTGCAGTCTCAGAAGGGGTAGTGGCGCTTCGCCCCAAAGATACGATCGGCGACGTATTGAAAGCCAACGACCGACTGGACTTGATCGACTGGCTTCGGTACCAACCCCTACACCATCGCGAGGGGCCGTTCTTCATGGTCCATGCGGGGCTACTCCCTCAATGGACGACTCAAGATGCAGCTGAATTGGCCAGTGAGGTCGAAATGGCATTACGAGGCGATGGTTTTCGATCGTTTTTGCGATCCCTTTTCCATGACCCGGAGGTCACGTGGAGCCCGAGCCTTACCGGCACCGCACGGTTGGTCACCATTGCCCGTGTGCTAACCAGACTTCGCACCTGCACACCAGCCGGCGAAACCTCAAACTTTTCCGGTCCGCCAGAAGAGACACCGCCAGGCTATTTCCCTTGGTTCCGTATCGCAGCTCGCCGCAGCGCCGATACGACCATCATTACCGGCCACTGGGCTGCACTCGGCCTGCACATTGAACCCAATCTGCTTGCCATCGATAGCGGCTGTGTATGGGGACGGCAACTGACCGCGGTGAGATTGGAAGATCGCACGGTGTTTCAGGTCGATGGACTGGCACGACATTGACGCACACCAAGCTCAGACCCCTGCGACCAGGCGCACCAGGGAAACGTGCTCGCCGATCCCGAATGTCATCGGAGCCTTGATGCTCTCCGGATCGACATAGGTTCCAAACAGTCGATCCCAAATCGAGAACGTCACCCCGAAATTCGCATTGGCGTGCGCCGAGTTTTCACTGTGATGGACATGGTGATATCGCGGCGTCACAAAGACCCATTCCAGCCAATTCGAGCGCCAGGTGACGTTCATGTGCATCCAGTCGTTCAACAGCATGTGGGAAGACAAGATCGTCACATACATCCACCACGGTGCATGGCCGAAAACCGAAAAGGCCGCCGCCCAGGGTAAGTTGAACAACACCTGTTGCGGGAGTGAAGCCCGGTATCCGGCCAACCAGTACATATGCGTCGGGGAGTGGTGCCACTTATGGATGCGCCAAACCGGGCCAAGATGCAGAAACCGGTGCACCCAGTAGGCACCGAAGTCTCCAACCACGTAGTACAGGGCAAAAGACGCCGCGGTTGGAAGAGTGGAGCTGAATTCAGGCAGCACCGGCCGAATCACGATCCGTTCGCTTATAGACCAGGCAACAGGGAGGAGAAGGTACCCGACCAGCGCTGCACCGACGATGTCCATCAAGAGGATGGATCGATAAGGAACCTTTCTCGCCGGCACCAACCATTCGAGCGAGGTGACGAAGATCACCCTCGCCGTGAACAAAAGAGGGATGAAGAGGTCATGATCGAAGACGAACTGCCGGAACTCTCGACTCACTAACCATTCGATCCATTCCATCGCCTATCCGCCTCCCAATGTATGTCGGAAAGCCGGACTCTATCAAACGGGCTCAACCCTGTCTCCCCCGCTTTCGAACAGGAAACAGCTCATAGTGATTGTGTAAAAAACATGAAATTTTGATACGGGAGATTCAGAAAGGAGGGGCCTAGTGGTAACTTTCTGAATCCGAAGGGAACTTCCCCTGTTCGACTTCCTCTTTGTAACGACTCAGGGCTTGGAGGGTGTCGGCTTTGAGGTGAGCGTATGTCTTCACGAATTTCGGGATGAACGCATCAAAGAGTCCAAGGAGATCATAGAGCACAAGCACTTGGCCATCACAATGAGGCCCCGCTCCAATCCCGATGGTAGAGATCGAAAGGGTTTGAGTGATCTTTCTGGCCAAATCAGCAGGTATCGCTTCCAGTACAAGAGCGAACGCTCCGGCAGCTTCGATGGCCTTCGCATCTTGGAGCAACCTGGCGGCTTGATCTTCGGCTTTGCCTTGAACCTTGTATCCCCCCAACGCATAGATTGATTGTGGTGTCATACCCAGGTGGCCCATGACAGGAATCCCAACGCTCGTCATGGCTTTGATTCGATCCACCATCACAGCGCCCCCCTCCAGCTTCACGGCAACGGCACCGGCTTGCAGCAGTCGGCCCGCATTGCGCAAGGCCTCCTCTTGACTAGGCTGATAAGACATGAACGGCATATCCGCAATCACCAGCGCTCGCTGCACGACGCCGGCGACCAGCTTGGTGTGATACAGCATGTCATCCATCGTCACCGTCAGCGTATTGGGTTTCCCCTGTACGACCATACCGAGCGAATCACCGACGAGAATCACCCTGATGCCAGCTTGCTCGACCATACGCGCGAACAGCGCATCATAGGCCGTCACGACGGCGAGTTTCTTCCTGTCTCGTTTGAACTGTTGAAAATCAAGGATTGTCATCAGTTCAATTCCGCTTTGGTGATGATCTCGGCCAACCGATGCGTGGCTTTGATGGCCATGATATGAACACCGTCGCAGTGCGGTCGAACCGCCTTGATCGTCCGTACGGCAATGTCGACTCCGACGTCTTCTGCCTTTTCACCGGCAGCTTTGAGCTCATCGATCATTTCTTTCGGCACCGACATGCCGGGGATGTTGGCGTTCATGAACTCCGCCATCTTTGCATTGCGCAGCAGCAGGATGCCCGCCAAGACCTTCACGTTGAATGGTCGCACGTGTTTCATGAAACTGGCGAAGACCTCGGGATTATAGACTGCTTGGGTCTGAAAGAACCGGGCACCGGCTTTCACTTTTACTTCGAACTTCGCCAGCACCGGCCCGACCAGATCGGCCTCCGGTGTGACGGCCGCGCCGATCGTGAACGCTGTGGAGCCGTCTAGTTTGTTGCCTGCCATGTCCTTGCCGTTATTCAACCCCTGTACGAGCTGCATCACCTGGACTGAATCGAGATCATACACGGGCTTAGCATCCTTATGATCACCGACGGTCGGGTAATCGCCTGTGAGGCATAGGATATTGCGGATCCCAAGCATGTGCGCGCCCATCAGATCCGACTGCATGGCGATCCGATTGCGATCGCGACAGGTCAACTGCATCACAGGATCGTGCCCCAATTCATACAGCAGGCGGCAGACCGGGAGCGAGCCGGCACGAACCACAGCGGCAGTATTGTCGGTGACGTTCACACCGTGTACACGCCCAACAAGCTGTTTGGCATTCTCGAGAACGGCCGAGATGTTGGTGCCTTTCGGAGGGTTATACTCAACCGTGACTGCAAATGTGCCGCGATCGAGAACATCTTTTAAACGCTGTGGCTCACGACTCATGGATGGCCCTCAGAGCATTCCTGCCGCCCGCTTGGCAGATTCAACTGTATTTTCGAGCAGCATCGCAATCGTCATCGGACCGACTCCCCCAGGAACAGGGCTGATCCAGCCGGCCTTTTGGCTGACCGTGTCAAAATCGACGTCGCCGCACAACTTACCCTCAGGCGTCTTGTTCGTCCCCACGTCGATGACGACTGCGCCTTCGCGCACCATGTCAGCCGTCACAAACCTAGCCTTTCCGATGGCGACGAGGAGCAACTCCGCCTCCCGGCACACCGCGGGAAGGTCTTTGGTTTTTGAATGACAAATCGTGACCGTCGCGTTCCTCTGGAGGAGCATGAGTGCCAACGGTTTCCCGACGATATTGCTCCGTCCCAGCACAACCGCCCGTTTCCCTTCGATCGTCACGCCGACAGACTCAATCATCTTGATGACGCCCTTGGGGGTACAGGCCTCAAATACAGGATGCCCTTCCACTAGCCGGCCGAAGTTATAGGGATGAAACCCATCCGCATCCTTGTGTGGAGAGACGGCTTCTAGGATGACCTTGCCGTCGATATGTTTCGGCAGCGGGAGCTGAACCAGGATTCCATGGATTTTTGGATCAGAGTTCTTTTTGTCGATCAGCGCCAATAGCTCGGCCTGCGTCGTGCTCGCGGGGAGCTTGTGATCGTCGACATGGATGCCGGCCAATTCGCAGGCCTTTTGCTTATTTCGAACATATACATGCGAGGCGGGATCGTCACCGACCAAAATAGTCGCAAGTCCCGGTCTAATCGATTTCTTAGCCAACAGCTCCGCTGACTCCTTTGCGAGTCGATCCCGAACCTGTTGCGCCAGTGCTTTTCCGTCAATCAATTGTGCGGCCACGATTTCCTCCCTTTCACTCTACTTGGGCAGTAAAAACGCTGCAACTTAGCAGGGGAATTTTATGTAAGTCAACGCTCTTGGGCCGGCTGAAGGTGGGAGCACGTGGCAGAAGCCGAGGTGCGTCCGTCTCGCCTCATTCCTTACCCCCTCCCATCTATTCTTGACAGCCTCTTCACCCCTTGGATACGATGGCTTCAATCCAATTAAGGACATCCTTCCGTTGCCTTTCTATTCTTCTCAACGATTTTTCATCCTTTCGATACTCACACTCAGCCTTACATTGTCGAGCGAAGCGGCACAGATCACAGGGCTGGAATCCCCCAACAGTTTCGTCGGTGACCCATCCGGAAAGGACTATTTCATCTCCAACATCAATGGGGAACCGCAAGCCCGAGACAATAACGGCTTCATCACCAAATTGAATTCCCAGGGAAAGGTCACCGACCTTAAGTTCATTCAAGGCGGTGTGGCGGACGTGTTCCTGCACGCTCCGAAAGGGATGGCCTTGATGGGGCCAATTCTCTACATCGCAGATCTCGACCAATTGAAAGGCTTCGACAAGACGTCAGGCAAACTCATCGTCACGGTCTCGTTCCCAACATCATCCAGGACGCAGGTTTCACTGACCGACGTTGCAGCCGCCCCAGACGGCGTGTTGTACGTTTCAGACCAGGCGGCGAACTCCATTTACCGGGTTGATCCGTCAGCTAAGTATCGAGTTGACCTCCTCATCCATGATGAGCGGCTCGCAGGCCCTGCCGGAATCGCGATTCATCCCAGTACGCATCATCTCATCACCGTGAGCTGGGAAAAGGGGAAAATCCTTGATATCACCCCAGACGGGCAATTGACCGAACTGGAATCCAATGGATTTTTTACCAGTCGCTTTCAAAATCTGAGCGGAGTGGATTTTGATCAATGGGGCAACATGTATGTGTCGGATTTTACAAAAGGCAAGATTTGGCGCATGACCAGAGACCATCGATTCCAAGTCATCGCCGAATATCTCCCCGCCCCGGCCGATATCGGCATTGATCGCACGAACAATCTCATATTAGTACCCTACCACTATGTGCATGCCGCCGAGATGAACGGACTGGAAACCCCGTCATCGGCTAAGTCCAAAGGTGAGAAGCGCACACTAGCCGACTATGGATTCATTCCTCCGCCTCCTAAGCCAGCGCCGGAAGGGACCAAGAAATGAGCTCGCCGTGCGCCTATTGTCACACCCGAAAGGGTAAACGCCCATGCCCGGCTCTTGGAGCCATGATCTGCAGTCCCTGCTGTGGAGAGCACCGCCTGACCCGGATATCGTGCCCTCATGATTGCCCCTATCTCGATACCGGAAGCGATTATCAGCAGAAACGGCTCAGTGAGCAATTCTTGCCCGTTCGGCGAGACTTCTATCGAGAGTTAGATGAGTCGGGAGGGCAGAAAGCGGTCGCGTTGTTTAATCTGATCGAAGTCGTCACATTCAGTTATTTTGAAGGGCGCCGCGATGGGCAGGACGCCGAGGTCATCGCAGCCCTCCAGGCTCTTCGTCGCACACTCAGTCCGCTGCATGTTCCCGCAGCTCCCATGCCGGTGTTCGCTGAGCATCTCCGGAAGGAGTATGAAACCTTCAAAAAGCGGAACCCTGAGCAGATCGCAGATTCATCGGATGCTCCGGCCGTCCTGGATAGGATCGACCGGTTCGTTTCTACCTTTTCAGGGAAGGATTTTCAGTCCAGCCGATTTCTCGGGGGGCTGATCGGCTATGTGAAGATCTATCACCCGGAGATCGCCGAACACCTCAAGAAGAAGCATGAGCCCGGGCACATCCTTCTTCCTGGGCAGTCTTTCTCATCCCCACCAGGGGTCGACGTGCACACCCACGGTTCCGATTGTAGGCACCATCACCATTAGTCATTCGTTGGCACCAACTCACGCCACGGCATTCTAGTGTGCCGGAGTAATATTCGCTCAATGTACGCGGCCAGGCGACAATCTGCTTCGTTTGAGAGCGCAATAATCTGGACGCCGAATTCATGCTCTCGTACCCATCGCACTACCGCCCGGTCGATATCAATTGTTTCTTTTCGATCGGGAAGCCAGATCCGTACCATCACCATAGTATGACGAGGAAGCGTGGGAAGCCCTTCCATCCGAAAACCATTCAGGGAGATATCCCGCACGACTGAATGCCTTAAAGATTGACTGGTCAGATAACAGCTTGGATGGTCCGCTAAGATTCGTCGATACATGCGGCGCGTTGATACTGGATTCATCCGACAACCTCCTTAAGCACACACAAACGCGTGTGAAGCCAAGGATAACCGCACGGCCGTTTCCCTAGAATCCTACGAAAGTCCTCCCTCAAAAGAAGGAGCATGTATGTAAAAGATTCTCCCGAACCGGCCTGGAGGAAGGGCGCAGAGAATACTCGGCCTGAACGAGCATCCGTACGACGCAGAGACCGATAAATTTTACTCTACGATGGTGACCGTCATCTCCACGCGTTCTCGAGGATTATCACGCTCATCACGTGGCAGGTTGACGATCTTGTCGGCCACACCGATTCCCTTCGTGACTTCGCCGAACACGGAGTACTTGCGGTCCAGAAATCGTGAGTCTTCGACGACGATGAAGAATTGCGAGCCGGCCGAATCCGGATCGGCTGCTCTGGCCATAGAAACAATGCCACGTTTGTGCGGGATATCGCTGAACTCCGCCTTGATGGTATGACCCGGACCACCTTGCCCGTAGCTGTCCTTTTTGAGTGAGTCCTTTGTATTTGGGTCCCCCCCTTGAATCATGAAACCGGGAATGACCCGATGAAAAATTGTCCCATTGTAGAATCCCGACTTTGCCAGCTTGATGAAATTCTCCACATGGCGTGGCGCAACATCCTGATAGAACTTGATTTCGATATCGCCGAACTTCGTTTTGATGATCCCCTTCGGCCCTTTTGGTGTGTCGAATTTTGTCGTTGGAGACGTATCAGCGGCTATAACCCATCCAACCCCGGAGACCGACAGGACAACCGCTACCCATACTCCCAGAAGCATTCGCCAGCTCTTGCGTTTCAGCATTAACGACCTCCTCTCCCACTCAAATGATCATTCTTTGGTACCATAGCCTGGAGTGGCACATCAACATTCTCCCTGCTCTAATGCCCGTTGTGCCGCCTTCTGCTCCGCTTCTTTTTTGCTATGCCCCTGGCCGAACCCGCATAGTTTTTCATGTATGTACACTTCTACTTCGAATAGTTTTTGATGGTCCGGCCCGGTTTCACGCAGGACCACGTACCGCGGCAACACTTCGTACCGCTTCTGACACCATTCTTGAAAACGCGTCTTGTAGTCGGCTTCTCCCGGTGGTTCCTGGAGAAGATCGATCTGTTGCAACTCATTACTCAGCACATCGATGGCGAAGTTCCGACTGGCTTCAAACCCTCCATCAAGATACACTGCGGCTATGACCGCCTCTAATGCGTCAGCCAGCAACGAGGCTTTCTCGCGCCCCTTCGAACGTTCTTCGCCTCGGCCGAGCCTCAAGCGGGCGCCCAGATCCAGACGTCGAGCGGCGTTCGCCAATGGGGTTTCGCTGACGAGCTTGGCTTTGAGTTTTGAAAGAGCGCCTTCGTTTAACGCGGGGTATCGCCTCGCGAGATAATCGCTCACGATGAGTGACAACACAGCATCCCCCAAGAACTCAAGCCGCTCATTATGTGTTCGGCCTGAGTCTCGCCGCTCATTCACGTAAGACTTATGCGTCAACGCCTCGATCAACAAGGTCGGGTTCGAAAATCGATAGTTCGATATGGCGGGAGAAGAATCGGCTGAAGAAGCCGGCGTCATTGTGGCACGCGCACTAACAGGCTGTTGAAAAACGATTGTGACGTGCCGACGATACAGACCTCTGGCAGGTCTCGAACCACTTGAAGAGGACCCGCAGGATGTTCAAAAAGGCCGTCCAGCAAGGCCGCAGCGAGCGAAGAGGCGAGGCATACTCTGGGCCGTATGTGGAGCCTCTAAGCGACGCGAGAACGAAGTTGGCGGACTTTTTCAACATCCTGCTACGTGTCCAGTCGCTTGAAGATCAAACAGGCGTTCACTCCTCCGAATCCAAAGGAATTCGACAACGCCGTCTTAATGGCAGCTGGCCGTGCCTTATTGGGAACATAGTCCAAATCACAGGCCGGATCCGGATGGTCCAGATTGATCGTAGGGGGCAGAATGCCGTGAAACAGCGCCAGAAGACTGAAGACGGCTTCGATCCCACCGGCCGCTCCGAGTAAATGCCCTGTCATGGACTTGGTCGAGCTGACCGGAATTCGATACGCTTGTTCGCCGAACACCCGTTTGATCGCTCGAGTTTCGATAGCATCGGCCATTGTCGACGTACCATGCGCATTGATATACCCGATCTCATCGCGGGTGATGCCGGCATCTTTGAGCGCTAACTCCATGCAACGGACGGCTCCCTCTCCCTCTTCCGGCGGAGCCGTAATGTGGTACGCATCGCTGTTCATCCCGTATCCGATGATCTCTCCGTACATTCTGACCCCACGCCGACGGGCATGTTCCAATTCCTCAATCACCACGACCCCCGCGCCCTCACCCAGCACGAATCCATCTCGATCCTTGTCGAACGGGCGGCTCGCCTTCGTCGGTTCGTCGTTCCGGAAGGACAATGCCTTGGCGGCTGCGAATCCCGCCACACCCAGCGGAGTGACCGCCGCTTCAGCACCTCCGGCCACCATGACATCTGCATCCCCTCGTTGAATCAGGCGGTACGCATCCCCGATACAATGATTGCCCGTGGCGCAAGCCGTCACCGCACAAGAGTTGGGACCCTTGGCTCCGATCCGAATCGCCACCTGCCCGGACGCCAAATTGATGATGGTCATCGGAATGAAAAACGGTGAGACCCGGCCCGGCCCCTTGGCTTTGAGCACATCATGGTAGTGCTCGATCGATCCGAGCCCGCCGATCCCGGACCCGATGTACACGCCGACCCTCGTGGCCTCCTCCGGCGTTATTTTTAAACCCGCGTCATCCACCGCCAAATGGGCGGCGCCCACGGCGTAGTGGATGAACGTATCCATCTTCTTGATCTCTTTCTTCTCGATGAACTGGGCAGGATCGAAGTCTTTCACCTCACCCGCAATTTGGGCGTCATACCCCGTCGGGTCGAATCTGGTGATTCGGCCGATCCCGGACTCACCGGCGCAGATCGCCTTCCACGTTTTCTCGACACCCGTACCCAGTGGTGTCACCAACCCAAGACCGGTGACCACGACGCGCCGTGCTGCTTGACCGGGTATTCCTGCTGACATGCCTAGGATTTTTCCTTGATGTAGTCCAGCGCCTTCCCAACGGTCAGAATCTTCTCTGCATCCTCGTCGGGAATTTCGATTGAGAATTCTTCCTCCAGCGCCATGACAAGCTCGACGGTATCGAGTGAATCCGCCCCAAGATCTTCGACGAAGGAGGCCTCCGGCGTCACCTCATCCTCTTCTACACCGAGCTGCTCAGCAATAATCTTCTTGACTCGCTCTTCAACAGTTGCCATCGCTATGACTACCTCCTTCCCCGGTATGACTCCCACTGCACCGCCACAGGGGGATCTGTGACGGCCGTACATCCAAACAATTCGACACGCTTATACCATCAGCATCCCGCCGTTCACGTGTAAGACATGGCCGGTGATGTAGGCTGCCTCCTCGGACACCAAAAACCGCACCGCCGCCGCCACATCCGCCGGCGTACCCAACCGCCCCAACGGGATTTGTTTCAGTAACGTCTCTTTCACATCAGCCGGGAGTCCATGGGTCATGGCCGTGTCGATGAAACCGGGCGCCACCGCATTGACCGTGACATTACGGCTGGCATATTCCCGCCCAACGGTTTTTGTAAACCCGATGACCGCGGCCTTCGAGGCCGAGTAATTTGCCTGCCCCGCGTTCCCGATCACCCCAACGATCGAGGCGATGTTGACGATGCGACCATACCGTTGCTTGGTCATCGGCTGCAAGACCGCTTTTGTGCAGTTAAACGTCCCGTTCAGATTGATCTGCAGCACCAGATTCCAATCTTCTTCTTTCATCCGTAACAACAAGCCATCACGCGTGATACCGGCATTGTTGACGAGGATGTCCACTTTCCCCCAGGCCTTCAGGACTTGTTCGACCATCGCCTTCGCTTCATTGGCATCGGCCACGTTAACTTTGATGTTCAGCGCCCTTCGCCCGAGCTTCTCGACGGAGGTGACCGTTTCCGTGGAGCGGCCGGGGTCGAGATCGGCCACAGCGATATCCGCCCCCGCTTGAGCCAGGCATTCAGCAATGGCCCGACCGATGCCTTGGGCAGCACCGGTGACGATGGCTGTTTTTCCTTGTAGTGACATTTCAGACCTTTCGGAAGATACGTTAACAGGCTGACAGGGAGTTCGTCATCTGGTTTCTATCTGGACAGCCTCGCTTTAGCTGACCGCCTTGAGTGTTGCGTCCAACGATTTCGGATCGTTCACATTCAACAGTTTTGCGTCCGGAAGGATTCGCTTGATCAAGCCGGTCAATACGGTACCAGGGCCGATTTCGACAAAGGTCGTGACCCCCATTTTGTTCATGGTATGTACGGTCTCTTCCCATAGCACGGAAGAAGGCAGTTGACGAACCAGTGACGGTGGAATTTCATCAGCCCGGCTGATCGCTTTCGCCTCGGCATTATTTACGAGCGGAGCACTGAGGTCGGACCACTGGACCATGGCTAAGTCCTTCGCCAAACGATCGGCTGCCGGCTGCATCAACGGAGTATGAACCGGCACACTAACCGGTAATGGAATGGCCTTTTTACAGCCCTGTGTTTTGGCTAATTCAATCGCCCGTTCTACCGCTGCCTTTTCACCGGCAATCACCACTTGCCCCGGCGAGTTGAAGTTCGCCGCCGCAACGACCCCGACGGACGACGCCCTCCGGCAGACCTCTTTGACACTCTCGGTCGTCATGCCCAACAGAGCCGCCACGAGACCGGTTCCTGTGGCCACAGCCTCGGACATGTAGCGTCCTCGTTTCTGAACCAGGCCAACGGCATCACGAAAGGATACGCCTCCTGCCGCAACCAGCGCCGAATATTCACCCAAACTATGGCCCGCCACCGCGACCGGCTTGATCCCGGCCGGCTCAAACAGTTTCAACGCCGCCACGCTGCTCACGAGCAAGGCCGGCTGTGTGAATTCTGTTCGATTGAGTCGTTCAGCAGGTCCCGTGAAGCACAGCTCGGCAACATCATAACCCAAGACCGTAGAGGCCTCATCATAGACGGGTTTCAAGGAGGGATGCGCGTCATAGAACGCCTTCCCCATCCCGACCGACTGAGAACCCTGTCCGGGGAAAACAAGCCCGATTCCTCGCGCCATGGGGCGTTAGATATCTTCGAAATCCCGTGCAAAGTCAACGGGAAAAGTTTTCACAAACCGCCGCCGTCCCACCGCAGGGGTCACATCGAAATGATGTCGGGTCAACGCCTGGTCGTTCTCTACCATCGGATGACCGCAGAAGCCCAGGTTAATCCGGCCCCAAACGCACCGAGCATCACCAACGAGCCATCCTTGATACGCCCCTCGCGAACCGCTTCATCCAGAGCAATCGGAATAGACGCGGCAGAAGTGTTCCCGTAACGATCGAGGTTCAGGAGTACCTTTTCGATCGGAAGGCCCAGCCGCTCGATCACCGCTTTGAGGATTCGGACATTGGCTTGGTGCGGCACATACAAATCAAGATCCTCCACGCGGAGATCATGAGCCGAAAGTGTCGCACGGGCAATCTCTTCTAAGGTGCGTACTGCAACCTTGAACGTCTCGTTCCCTTTCATTTTGATGTACTGCTGACGCTCGGCGATCACCTTTTCGGACGGTGGAGTACGTGAGCCCCCTCCCGGTACCATGATCAGCTCACAGAGCGAGCCGTCGGAGCGAAGATGTGTAGAGAGGATCCCTCGTTCTCCCTCGCTTGCCCTGACGACGACCGCACCAGCCCCATCCCCAAACAACACGCAGGTGTTCCGATCGGTCCAATCGGTAATGGCGGACATCACCTCCGATCCGATCACCAGGACATGGCGCATCCCACTCTTAATATAGGCATCCGCCACCGAGAGCGCGTACACAAACCCGCAGCAAGCAGCAGAAATGTCACACGCCGCGGCTCTGGCGGCGCCGAGTTGATGTTGGACGAGACAGGCTGTTGCAGGAAGGGGGTAATCCCCCGTGCAGGTGGCGACCAAAATCATGTCGAGATCGGTGGCCGCCAGACCCGCCGCCGTCAACGCTCGCTTCCCGGCCTGAACCGCCAGGTCTGAACAGGCTTCTCCGGTGGCTGCGATACGCCGCTCGCGGATGCCCGTCCGTTCTCGAATCCATTCATCCGATGTAGCGACCATCCGTTCGAGATCCGCATTCGTCAGGACCCTGGCAGGCGCGTAGGAGCCGGTTCCGGCTATACAAGCTTTCATGTCTCCGGTTCCCTCGGTGAACGAGAACCACTCTCTTCAATATCTCGCTGAATCAGCTCTCTCACGCCACCCTCCGCCATGCCTTTCGCTCGCCGGATCGCATTCTTGATGGCTTTGGCCGACGATCGGCCGTGACAGATCATGGTAATCCCATTGACACCCAGCAGCGGAGCCCCGCCGAATTCGGCATAGTCGATTTTTCGCTTCAGATTCATGAGAGGCCCGGCGATCAAGGGATACGCGAGTCGGCCGAGAAAATGGCCCGAGATTTCCTTCAGCAGCAGTCGCTTGATCATCTCCGCCACACCTTCGGAAATCTTCAACGCGACGTTTCCGATAAACCCATCGCAGACGACGATATCGGCGATCCCGCTGTACACATCGCGTCCTTCGACATTCCCGACAAAGTTCATCGAACTGCCTTTGAGGATCTTGAACGCCTCTTTGGTGACCTCGTTGCCTTTGCTGTCTTCTTCGCCGATGCTCAACAGGCCGATACGGGGATTCGGTTTTCCGAGCAAATGCTTCCCGTATTCATTGCCCATCAAGGCGAACTGCTCGAGATGCTTGGCGGTGCAGTCGACGTTGGCCCCCACATCGAGCATGATCGCTTCCCCACTCAACGTCGGCAGGCTGGTGGCAATCGCCGGCCGCTCCACCCCCTTCATCAGTCCTAACACGAAGAACGACGCCACCATGCTCGCCCCCGTGTTCCCGGGACTCACGACCGCGTCAGCCTGGCCGTTTTTAACCAACTCCGTCGCAACCCAGATCGACGAGTCCCGCTTCTTCCGAGCGACAACGGCGGGTGACTCATGCATTTCGACGACCTGGGAAGCATGCCGAATGGTGAGACGGGAATCGTGACCAGACTGACGCCCACACTCCTGCTTCAGCGTGGACTCGTCGCCGACGAGAATGACCTCGACATCGAATTCTTTCACCGCTTGCAGAGCGCCCTCGACACAGGGCGCGGGGCCATGGTCACCCCCCACCGCATCGAGCGCGATCTTCATGCGAGATGATGTACTCACGGATGGCGTTGGAAAGGCTGACTGAACACGCGTCGCCCCCTGGGCTCACGTCAGACGGGCTGGAACACTCGCACAACGGACCGATTTGGACAATCTGCTCACGCCTCTTCGACTTGAATGACTGCCTTGCCCTTATAGGTCCCACAGTTCAAACAGGTATAATGCGGCAGCTTCAACTCGTGGCACTGCGGACACACCGCCATCCCCGGCGGGGTCATCCGCAGCTTTTGGGTACGACGCTTATCGCGTCTCGCCCGTGAATGTTTATGTTTGGGATTGGGCATGATGACTCCTTCTTCTGTTCGATTCGGACCGCCATTCAGCGCTCACCGGGGTCCCTCAGCTTTTTTTTCATCGTGCGTAGAACCTGAAACGGGCTTCCTGTCGGCTCTTCGCCGCAACGACAAGGACCTTCATTCAAATCCTTCCCACAACGCGCACAGAGACCGAGACATTCCTCGGAGCACAGCGGGTGCATGGGGGACGCCAAAATCAATTGTTCCCGTAACATCGGCGCCAGTTCCAGATGATCACCCGTAAAGTAGTAGAGATCGTCGTTCTGTTCTTCCTCCCCGTCAGGAAGCGTCGTTGGTTTTTTTCTCCGCACATCCACTCGTTTTGCGACCGCGGTGGCTTTCGCTTCCCGCTCGTAGGCTACACGCAGCGAAAACGCCAGGGGGTCGTCAAAATCTTTGAGGCACCGCACACATTGTCGGATCGCCGTTCCTTCCACGACTCCGGTCACATAGATGGTCCGTTCGATCGCTCGAAGGTCCAGCCCGACCGCGACGGTTCCGCGAATGGACACACCCGCATCCGTCACTCCCAACTCTTCACCGGTCAGGTCTCCCGACAATGACAGGCCCTCTGCCGAGATGTCCGCGATTTTCGGTGTCAATACATCCATGGTCATCTTCGACAGCGTGCCGCTGTCCCACCCCACTGCATCGAAATCGATCACGTTCGTTATCGCTCCTCGGCAAAGCTGATGATGGCGATATGCCGAGCCCGCTTGACCGCCACCGTCAGTTCACGCTGGTGGCGCATGCAATTCCCCGAGATACGGCGTGGAACGATCCTTCCACGCTCCGTCAAAAAATTTCGAAGAAGCCCGGCGTCTTTAAAGTCGATCGGTGCCTTTTCCAGGCAGAATCTACAGGGCCGCCTTCGCTGGAATAACCGCCCTCCGCCACGTTCGTTTTCGCTTCGGTCCATGACTGCCTCCTCATGCTCCTGTCATTAACCTTAACCTTCTTCGCCTATTTCATAGCCGGGCTCGTCGGGCATCGGAGGTTCCGCACCGGCGCCACCGTCTTGGCGCTTGGGCATGAACGTCACCGTCTGCGCGACCACTTCATGCTTACTCCGCTTTTGACCATCTTCAGTTTCCCAACGGCGCTGTTGCAATCGACCTTCGACGATGGCCCCGTTTCCTTTACTGAGATACTGCCCGCAATGTTCCGCCTGTCTGCCGAACACCACGATATCGACGAAACACACCTCTTCCTTCAGGTCATCGCCCTGCTTAAACCGACGGCTCACCGCCAAGCCAAAACTCGCCACCGGCGTCCCGCTCGGCGTATACCGGAGCTCAGGATTACGGGTGAGATTCCCCATGAGAATGACCTTGTTAAATCCGGCCACCGTCTGACTCCTGTGCAGAGGCTTCCACCGGGCGCCGCTCCACCAAGGGCTTCTCGTGGTGGACCGTCAAAAACTTGATGATGTTGTCTTCCAATCGATAGGCCCGTTCAAGCTCACCCACCGTGTTGTTCGGCGCCTTAAAGTAGAAATAGGCGTAGGTCCCCTTCCGCTCGCGACGCACTTCGTAAGCAAGCTTTTTCTTCCCTAAATTTTCGGCCTTGATGAACTGTGCGCCGGTCTTGTCGGCGACACTTTTCATCTTCTCGATGAGCGCTTTGGTCTCCTCATCGGAGACGGACGGACGAATAATGAACAGAGACTCGTAGAGCTCCATGCAGCAATCCTCCTGGACAAAGGCCCCCGAACCAGTCGGGAGCGAGGTGTAGGGTGCCTATTTGGCGCAAAGAACGGTGGACCCTAGCACAGGATTTCTCACACTGTCAATGAATCACCGGAGCTATTCATCAATGGTTGATGGCTTTCACATACGTCATGGTCGATCGGACGATCCCATTCCATAAGGACTTTACCTGCATTGACAGAAAAATTTCTGAGTGTAACCATTGGCTACCAAGTAAATCGCGATGGATCGCCATATTGTCTGCCTACAGATCCCAGCTTTTAGAATTGCGCTGGCCCGTTCCTCGGATAGTGCGCTGCGGAACAGGCCCGTGGCCGTCGCACCGACACATACACCGCGCGCATTGCTCCGAGAGGTTTCTACGGAAGCGTTTCACGAGGGCCTGCAGCCGGGGATGCCGGTCAATCTTGCACGACTGATCTGTCCTGGTCTGCGGACGATCCCTCCAGATTCATCACTCACACAAGCCGCCCATCGTGAGCTACAACACCGTATCTCCTCCTTTGCACCGACTTGGGAATCGATCAGGCCCGGCTCGCTCTTCCTGGACCTTACCGGCACAACCAGACTCTTCGGGCCTCCTATCGATACGGCAACCCGTATCAGTCGAGAGCTGGCACATCAGCAAGGATGGTCGAGTACGATCGGATTGGCGGAGAACAAGCTCGTCTCGCAGTTGGCGGCATCCACGCTGACCAAGCCGCCTCAGGTGTTGTCGATTCATCCTGGCTCCGAAGAGCCGTTTCTCGCTCCCTTGCCGACGATCATGCTTCCAGGCTTTCACCGGACCTATACCTCGCGAGTCTTGCAACAGTTGGAGGATTTAAACCTCCATACACTCGGTGCGATTGCCTCCGTCTCATTGGCACACCTGCACGCCGCCATCGGCCCTCCTGCCAATTTACTGCATGATTGGGCCATGGGAATTGACCCCTCGCCGGTCCGGTCACCCATTGAGCAGCCAATGATCGAACGGTCCGTTCGCCTCGATCCGGATGAAGTAGACGATCAACCCTTGCTGAGACGGCTCTACCGATTATTAGAGCAGCTGTGTACCACACTGCGGCAACAGCAACGAATGTGCCGGCATGTCGCACTGACGGTTCGACACAGCGACCATGTTGAGCAGACCGCTTATGAGACGCTGCCTCACGGCACCTTTTGGGAGGCCGATCTCCAACCAATGCTGACAGGGTTGTTTCATCGATGCTTTCGTCGGCGGGTGCGTCTCACACGGTTAACGCTTCAGGTCAGTCGACTGGAACCGCCAACCCGGCAACTTTCGCTCTTCGACGAATCGGAATCCATTATTCCCCGCTCTCACCGCCTCGCGCTGGCAATGGATCAGATTCGCACAAAATTCGGCGAACAGGCCCTGTCCTGGGGAAGGACGTTACGATGACGGCTCCTCAATTCGTCCACCTGCATGTCCATTCGGATTATTCGCCGATGCGCGGTGTGTCGTCACCGGAGGAACTCTGCCTCTCGGCACAGCGACAAGGGTCACCGGCCATAGCCTTGACTGACACGAACGGCTTATACGGAGCCATCCGATTTATCGAGCAGGCAAAGCAACAAGGCCTCCGCCCGATTCTCGGCGCTGAACTGACCACAGACGATCATCGAGCGGTTTTATTGGCTAAAACCCCGGAGGGGTACGCCAACCTCTGTCGCCTCCTGTCGGAACGGCATTGCAACCCCTCATTCGATTTCCTCACGTCAGTTTCCCGTTATCGCGACGGTCTGATCATTTTGACAGACGACGAAGCAGCACTCATCGCTTGGGCTAAAGACTCGCGGCAAGATCTCTATGTCGAATTGACACCGGGGCCGGCTATGCACGACGCCCTTCTTTTCAGCCGCCGCATCGATCTCCCACCCGTCGCCACCAACCGCGTGTATTTCTCTCATGCGAATGACTTTGCCACGCATCGTCTGTTGCGTGCTATCGCCCTCAACACGACTCTGTCGCGACTGCCGAAGGAGGCCTGTTGCACGCCGAGGCAATGGTTGATGCCGCCCGAGCTCATGACAGCCCAGTTCCCGCACGTCCCGAATGCATTGGAGAACAGCGTACGTATTGCCGAGGCCTGTCACAGCGACTGGCGTTTCGGCGAGACGATCTTTCCTGCCTTTCGCCGACTGACCGATGAAGAAGCATTCAGGACACTCAAGGAGAAAACCTATGCGGGCGCACAGGATCGATATGGTGCCATCACACAAGAGGTTGGTGACCGGATCGAAAAAGAGTTGGCCATCATCCGAGGAAAACGCTTCGCGCACTATTTTCTTGTCGTAGAGGAGATTGTTACGGCGTCCAAACGGACCACCTGTGGTCGCGGTTCAGTCGCAGCTTCAATCGTTTCGTACTGCCTGAACATCACCCATGTCGATCCCATCCAGCATCACCTCTTCTTCGAGCGGTTCCTCAATCCCGGCCGGAAAGACCCACCGGACATCGATATCGATTTTGCATGGGACGAGCGTGACGACATTTTGACATGGGTGTTCGAGCAGTACGGTGATCGCCAGGCCGCCATGGTGGCGAATCAGAACAGCCTTGGGTTTCGGGCCGCCATCCGCGAAGTTGCAAAGGTGTACGGCGTGCCGGCCGAAGAAATCGGCAGGATATCTTCGCACGTGGTGCGTCAAAAAAATCTTCTCGGCTTTTCCACTCCGCCGACCAATGAGCAATGGCTCTGTCGGCTCTCGCAGGTGCTGAAATTGAAAGAGCCCTGGCCTGAGATTCTTGCCCAGGCATTGAAGGCGCAGAACCACTTCCGCCACCTCTCCATGCATTGCGGCGGAGTCGTCATCGTTCCGGACGAAGTCCGACGTTACGTGCCGGTGGAATATACGGCCAAACGCTTGCCGGTCATCCAGTGGGAGAAAGATCAGACGGAGGACGCGGGGCTCGTGAAGATCGATATCTTGGGCAACCGGTCGCTCGCGGTGATTCGAGATGCTCTCGCCGCCATCGCCAACCATACAGGCCGAGCAATCGACTACGCGACATGGGATCCGCTCAACGATGCCGCCACGCAAGACGCGATCCGACGCGGTGACACGATCGGCTGCTTCTACATCGAATCGCCCGCCACACGTCTCTTGCTGAGAAAACTGTGGACCGGCATGCCACCACACCGCCGCGCAGTGGCCGATGTCTTCGAGTATCTCGTCATGGTCTCGTCTCTGGTCAGACCTGCTACGAACCCCTTCGTCGAACACTTCATTAGAAGAGCACAAGAGGGGTCATGCGCAACCTGGCATCCCAAGCTGAGAGGAATCTTGGATGAAACGCACGGCATCATGACCTATCAGGAAGACGTCTCGAAAGTAGCGATGGCTCTCGCGGACTTTTCCGTTGAAGATGCGGATCAGCTGCGCAAGATCATCAGCAAGAAACACAAGCAACGGCAACTGCAGGACTATTATCATCAGTTTTGCCGAGGGGCAGAAAAGAATGATGCGCTACCGGAGACGATCGACATAATCTGGAAGATGATCATGAGTTTCGCCGGCTACAGTTTTTGCAAACCTCACTCGGCCAGCTATGCACAGGTGTCGTTCAAGTCCGCCTACCTCCGAACTCACTATCCGGCAGAATTTATCGCTGCGGTGATCAGCAACCAAGGGGGCTTTTATTCGACCTTTGCATATGTCTCAGAGGCCAGACGCATGGGACTGGCGATCCTCCTCCCGGACATCAACGAGAGTGATTGGACTTACCGTGGCGAAGGGGAGCGGCTGCGAATGGGCTTGATGCAGGTGAAGACAATCCCGAAGGAACTCGGCGAGTGGATCATCGAAGAGCGTACGCTGAACGGCCCCTACCGATCATTTCAGGACTTTCTACAGCGTGTGAATCCGGAGCCGGCACAGGCCAGAGCCTTGGTCCGCGCCGGCTGCTGTGACTCCATCGCCGGTGAGCTGACAAGGCCGGCCTTGCTATGGCGGCTCTATGCAAGACGTGATTTCCCTTCAGATCCTTTACCAGTACCGGACGATTATACTGCCGCTCAGAAACGGGCTCAGGAGATCGAGTCGTTCGGCTTTTTGGCCAGCCGCCATCCCCTGACCCTCTATCGCCGGCAAATCGAGCGCCTGCGACCGGTGCCTGCCTCACAAATGCATCGCTTCGTCGGCCAACGTATCACCATGGTCGGTGTGCTCATCACAGAGAAGTCAGCTGAGACCAAGCACGGCCAGGCCATGGAATTCATCACGCTGGAAGATATTACAGCCCTGTATGATGCCACGCTGTTTCCCGACGTCTATCGCCGCTGCTGTCATCTGCTCTCGCCAAACCGCCCCTATGTGGTGCGTGGACTGGTGGAAGAAAGCTTCGGCGTCGTGACACTCACCGTGCATGACCTTCACTTGTTGGAATCGACGAGGGACGAGGGAAATCACCTGCTACCTCTCGTACAAAGATCGCGGTATGGTACATCATGCAACGTTCTACCAGATCCGCCGCCCCATTCATTCCGGTCACACTAACCATCCCAAGTCTGCAACAAGCTGCCGTCTCATGTACCGGCTGCGATCTGTACCAACGGGCCACGCAAACCGTGTTCGGAGAAGGATCAGCCCATGCGACGATCATGTTTGTCGGTGAGCAGCCGGGCGATCAGGAAGACCAGGCCGGTCATCCCTTTGTCGGGCCAGCCGGAAAAATCTTGGACAAGGCTTTGGTTGAAGTGGGGATTGCGCGAGAGAGCGTCTACGTCACGAATGCCGTGAAGCATTTCAAATGGGAACCACAGGGCAAGCGTCGGAAACATAAGAAACCGTCGGCCGCCGAAATCACCGCCTGTCGCCCCTGGCTTGAAGCGGAAGTGCAAGCGGTCAAACCACGAGTGATCGCGTGTCTCGGCGTGACGGCTGCCCAATCGGTTTTTAGGAAGGCTGTTCGTTTGAATGAACTGCGAGGACGACCCTGGGACACGCCTTTCGCCTCGAACGTCTTTGTGACCATTCATCCCTCCGCCGTACTTCGGTACCCACAAGCGGAGCAGCGCCTTGAAGAGTATCGCCGCTTCGTCGAAGACCTGCGACGACTCAAACAATTCCTCCAAGCACAAGCGGCTTGACGATGTCTCACCAACTGGATCACACCCCGACCTGCCTGCTTATTATTGACATGATCAACGAGTTCACATTCGACAGCGCCGAGAAACTCTTCCCGGCCATTGAACAGACGGCTCTGAACATTGCCATGCTCAAACAACGAGTCAAAGCAGCTGGATTGCCGGTCTTATATGTGAACGACAACTTCGGCAAGTGGCGTTCGGATTTTCGAACGCTCGTGGATCGGTGTGTGAAAGGCGATTGCCGAGGGAAACGGATCGCCGAAGTCTTGAGGCCCGAGGAAGACGACTACTTCGTCCTAAAACCCAAACACTCAGGATTTTTTGCGACTCCATTGGAGCTACTGCTCCATTACCTCAAAGTCCAGCGAGTGATCCTAACCGGTGTCGCGGGCGACAACTGCGTTCTCTTTACTGCCGCCGATGCCTACATGCGCAACTTCGATGTGGCAGTCCCGGCAGATTGCACCGTATCCATCGATCCCGATGCCAACCGC
>Ga0073934_10001842_pt1 | contig 47841 bp, 50 predicted proteins | sample LarsenN4metaG_FD_76834 | JGI IMG/M metagenome (GOLD analysis project Ga0073934, IMG submission 76834) | Hot spring sediment bacterial and archeal communities from British Columbia, Canada, to study Microbial Dark Matter (Phase II) - Larsen... ...
GCCTACGGGCCTACGGGGTCAGGTCTTGCATTGACGCAAGATGCGCTATTGTCAGACCTGACCCCGTTCCTCGCAAAATCGAGCCCGGCCCTGGGGTCTTCATGCGTTTCGCAGGGCCGGGCGCTCATCCTCGCCCTGCTCACCTCACGAATACTCGGCGCGCATTTTCTGCCCCGATCTTGCGCGCGGCCTGCGGCGCAAGCTGAGCGAGCATGACGCGGAAAATCGCGATCCTGTACTCGTAGAACTTCAGGTAGTGCGTGTGCGCAACATCCGTGCCGATCATGAACCGATCCGGAAACGTCTCGAACAGCCGCTTCATCTCGGGAAGGACGCGGCCAGCATCGTCCTGCACCAAGTGTATCCAGGAGGTCTTCCTCGGCCACCCTTTGCCATAGCCCCCTTTCGTGCGCGGGCCGTTGAACATGTGGCCCAGGTCGCAGGCGAGATTCGGAAAGCGCTGGAGCCGCCGCGCGGTTTCCTCGGCGCTCGCGCGCCCACAGTTGTGCGCCCAGATGAACTGAGTGTCAGGAAATGCGGCAACCAACGCCTCGGCTTCCCTGGCTGGCTGCTCCTCCGCCTCGGCATGAAAGAGCACCGGAACACGATGCTTGGCAGCGAGCGCTGCGACGCGCCGCATCGCGTCGTGGTCGACCCGGATGCGTACTTCTCCTCCTTTTTCGCCACCTCCGACGTCATAGGCATGGTGGACCAGGATGAATTCACCCAGCCCCCGGTAGCGGTCCTTGCCCAGCTTGTCGCTGAATTCGCGCAGCACGAAATACACGTTACGCGGGTCGTGGATGCCGCGCGGTCCCAGGCCATCGCGTTGACCGCCGATGAATGCGATGAATCGCCCGGGGTAGCGTTGTGAATAATCGAGCGCTTGCTCATCACTTGCCAGGCCACCATTGCTCGGCGCCCGGTAGTGTCGCGGCATCAGCACCATGGATTCGACCCCTGCGCGATCCATCAGCTCGATCAGCGTTTCGGCCGCGATATTCGCATTCAGGTGATTGTGCGCGTCGATCAATGGCATGGTGGCCGCCGACGGCGTTTCGATGCGAACCGCGGCAAGGTCGACACCCGCACGGGCGAAAACGGCTGCCAGCTCGACCGTTACCGGCTGATCGGCCGCCGATGGCTGTGCGATCGCAACCTCGGAAAGGCAGAGGATGATTCCGGGTAACGCTTTGTGCACAACGTAGAGCGAGCTTCCGGAAACCCCTTATAACGATACCGCTGCGAGCCGGATTGTCGTCCTCGCCCGGATCAGTTGAACTTCAGTCCCAGCGTCTTCACGAGGGCGATGTTGTTCTTGACCTCCGCCGCGATCACGGCGTCGAATTCGGCGGGCGTGAGCGGCATCGGCTCGACCCCCTGGGTCTTGAGCTTCTCGACCACGGCCGGCTGGGCGAGCACTTTGTTCATTTCCGCATGCAGCCGGTTGACGATGGCGCGCGGCGTCTTCGCGGGCACCAGCATGCCGTTCCAGAAGGTGTAGTCGCTCCCGGGATAGCCGGCCTCGGTGGTGGTCGGCACATCCGGCAGCGCGCTCGAGCGCTTGACCGTGCTCACCGCGAGCGGAATGAGCCGGCCCGAGCGGATGAACGGCAGGCCGGAGCTGATGCCGATCGACATGAAGTCAACGCGACCGGTCGCGACCTCGGTCAAAGCTTCGGGTCCGCCGCGGAACGGGACGTGGACTGCCTCGAATCCGGCGGCGAGCCGCAACCGCTCGGCCGCCCAGTGGGTGGCGCTGCCGACACCCGCCGACGCGAAGGTGAACGAGCCCTTCCTGGCGGCCTCGACCAGCTCCTTGAGGGTCTTGATCCCTTTCGCGGGCGCGATCACCGTCACGTTGGGCACGGTACCGAAGACGGACACCCCGGAAAAATCGCGCACGGTGTCGTAGGGTAGGTTCGAATAGACCGCGGGCGCGGCCGAGTGCGCGGAGGCGTGGATCAGGATGGTGTGACCGTCGGGTTCCGCCTTGGCGACCACGGCCGTCCCGATGGAGCCGCCGGCCCCGCCGCGGTTCTCGATGACGATCGGCTGCCCGAGCGCGGCCGAGAGGGGCTCGAGCACGATGCGCCCGATGATGTCGATGGTCGAGCCGGGGCCGAACGGCACCATTGCCCGGATCGGCCGGGCCGGCCACTGCTGCGCCAATGCCATCCGCGGCAGCGCGGGCGTTGCCAGCGCGGCTCCTGACCACAGCAAGAATTTGCGGCGCGTCGTCATGGTCGTGTCTCCTTAACGTTTCGTCGGTAATTGTACAGACTTGAAGGAATTCGGGCACCGATTGGATTCGAGGATGTTCGCAGGAATGGGGTGCCCAAACTTCCTTCGTCCGGCGCCTTAATCGAGGCTTAAGGTGCCCGAATTCCTGGGCTCGAAGATCGCGATCCCGCCGACGGCGGCCGGGAGCTTCACCAGCAGCCGGCCGCTGCCGAGCGGGTGAACGCGGACTCCCGATCTCCGCAGGACATCGCCGCTCGCGGCGATGTCTTTGCTTTCCAGGACATAACCCGCCATCCACGGCAGGGAAGGGGGTTCTACCTCGAGCCGGCGCTCCAAAGCATCGGGATCGAGGAACAGCAGGTAGCCGCGCGCGCTCTCGATGCGCCATACGCTGCCCGAGATCAGCGCGGGCAGTCCCGTGTAGCGCGAGTAGCGGCGCGCGGCCTCCTGCGGATCGGCAACGCACAGCAGAACCCCGGTAAGGCCCATGGCGCAGTTTGCGTGCGCAAGCCAGCGCTCCTGCCAAATCAGCTCGGGGGTATCCTGCCGGCAGAACTGGATTCGTCCCTCGGGCATGGCGCTCGGCGGCACGCGCACCACGGTGAAACGCACTGTGCCCGTGCCCCCGGCGGTCCCGATTTCGCGCTGCAGCGCAACCGGGGCGAGCGGGGCGAAGCCCTCCTTTTCGAGCCGGGCGTGATCGGCTTCGGGCGCCGCGGTGCCGAAGGCGATGAGGTGCACGCCGGCATAGCGGTTGATTGCGGCGCGCAGCTGCGCGGCCGACGGAGTGCCTGCGGTCGGCGTGACAATCTCGAGGTAGCCGTGATCGAGCATCACGCAGCGGTTTCCGGTACCCGCCGGCGCGAGCGGTCCGCCCGGCTGCAGCCGGTGCGAATGCGCCGAGAACGGCGTGACGGTGAAGCCCAGCCTCTCGAGCGCGGCGCTCGCCTCGTCGATGTGGGGCACGAAGTGCGCGACGTGGTCGAGCACGAGCTCGCCTGGAGCGGGAACCTGGATATTGGCCACAGAGGACACGGAGGTCGCGGAAAAAACGGGATTCAGGATCAAGGATTCAGCAGGTAGGGTGGGTAAAACCCGCCGCTACACCACCCCGCGGCAGAGACGGTGGGCTGCGCCCACCCTACAGCGCTGACTCTTAGCCACAGAGGACACAGAGACCACAGAGAGAACGAACCAAGAGTGAGCAGTCCAAGCTCTTAAGTCTCAAGTGCCAATACATCGTGCACTAATGGCGGGTTTGGCTAAGATGGCAAGGCAAGCAGGCGTGCCGCTCAGGTCACGGGATGTGCCTTGCCGTGCGGTCTCATCGCCTGTGCAAGGGATAGGGATGCTCAGCGAGCAGTTGGTCATCGAGATAGACTCCCAACCGTTGGCGCTCCACGTCCACGGTGGCACGGACGTACTCGTAGATGGTCTGAGAGGGCAGCGCGAATTTCTCGCCGAAGACGTCGAGCTGCCCGTCGCTGCGGATGAAGCGGATGAGGTGGTAGCGCCCCGTGCAAGGCTTGGGCAATGGCACCTGGGGCGGCCTCGGGCTCGGCGGGAAGCGCAACGAAACCCCCGATGCTTGCATCGCCACCAGCGGGGTCTTGCCCCCGAGCTTGCTGTAGCGGTAGTGCGTGTTGTGGCGCTGTTCGAAGCGCAGGCTTTCGCGCTGCAGCTCGGCCATCGAGCCCATCGGCGTGTGGCGCAGAAACCGCTGGCGCCAATGATCGTTGAACTTCTCCACCACCCCGTTGCGCCACGGCTCGCCGATCGGGATGAACCAGGGCTCGATGCCCAGCGGCAGACACAGCCGGATGAGCAGGCCCATCCCCCGCGGGTGGGTCGGACTGCCGTAGAAGAGCATCTCGTTGTCGACCTGCTGATGGCGGGGTATCCCCAGACGCATCCACGTCGCCCACAGGGCATTGACGGTGTGTTGTCCTGCCCGCTGCACCAGCGGTTCGACGGCGCAGCGTCCGCTCACCACATCGACGCTGTGCAAACTGTAGAAGCGCAGCGCCCCCCTCAGGTAACAGGGCCCGACAAAGTCGGTTTGATGAACATCCCCAGGCTGCGTGCCGACCAGCCCCGGGTAGGGCGTTCCTTTCGGCCGATACCGGCCGGTGCGTCGGTGCGTCAACTCGTGGCGCACCAGCACCCGATTGATCGTGCGCAGCGAGGGCAGCGGCCTCACCGCCAAGTCCTCCAGCTCCCAGCGGATCGCTTGCGCCCCGCAAAACAGCCCGCGGTTGTACAGGCTCAGCCGCACCAGCGTCACGATTTGTTCGATCGCCGGGCCCAATCGCCTCGAGTGACCGTGGGCTCGCCGCGACTGATCGCTGGCCCACTCCGGGGCGCTGCTGCTGGCGCGTTTCAACCATTTGTAGAGCCAGCGCCGCGAATAGCCCATCCCTGCGCAAATGCTCGCTGGGCATTCGCCTTGCCGATACCGATCGATGGCTTGGTGCCGATCCTCGACGCGCTTGTGTCCCATGCATCCCTCCGTCGTTGGCGAAAGGAATGCATCCTGAAACACACCGCCGAAACGCGTTGGCGCTTACCCGCCAGTGCACGATGTATTGGCACATAATTCTGTGCACGATGTATTGGCACTCATCACTTAAGCGCGAGTGCGTTGATGCACGTCATGTTGCGACTCTTGTGTCTGCCGTGGAGCTCTCGCCCTCTGTGTCCTCTGTGATCTCCGTGGCTGATTTTCGGGTTATCGGCTTCAATACCCGCGTCGCGGATCGACACGATTTCTCAGGGGCTTGCCCTTGAGAAATCGCGCGAGATTCTCGAACCAGAGATCGAGTGTGATGTCGATGTAGTGCTCGCCGTCGTCGCACGAAATGTGCGGCGTGATGACGAGATTGGGGGTGTCCCACAGCGGCGATTCGGGCGGCAACGGCTCCGGGTCCATGACGTCCAGCACCGCCCCCGCGAGCTCGCCCCGCGCGAGCTTGTCGCGCAGCGCGTCGTAATCGGCGACCGGCGCGCGCGCAATGTTGATGACGCCGGCGGTCGGCTTCATGAGATCGAGCCGGGCGCGGTCAAGGAGGTTGCGCGTCTCGGGCGTGAGCGGCACGGCCATCACGACGAAATCCGCCCGCGGCAGCAGCCTGTCGAGCGCGGTGATCCGATGGACCTCATCGGCGTGGGGCACCTTCTTGCCGCTCCGGCTCACGCCGATCACCTCAAGTCCGAGTTGCCTGGCTGCCCGCGCCGCGCCCTGCCCGAGGTCCCCGAGGCCGATGATGAGAGCGGTCTTGCCCGCGATGCTCGGGGAAAAGAGCTCCTGCCAACGGTGTGCGCGCTGGTTGGCGATGATCTCGGGCATGCGCGTATGAAGCAGCGTGAACGCCATGCGCAGGTACTGCTCGGCCTTCACGCCGTGCGCGCCGCGGTTGTTGGTGAAGGCGAGCCTGCGGGGCAGCCAGTCGAGCGGCAGGTAGCTGTCCACGCCGGCCGAAGTGGCATGCAGCCATTTCAACCGCGGCGCGCGCTCCGTTAATCGCTCGCGGCGGGCCGGCACCCCGATCACGATCTCGGCCTGCTTGAGGGCATCGTCGAGGATGTCGCCGTTCCAGCCGATGCTGGCATTAAGCCGGCTCGCGAGCCGCCGGTGCCGCGCGCACGCGGCGTCCCAGCGCTCCTGCGTGATCCGGAAGAGCTCCGGCTTGTGGTGCGCGTTCTCGATGTGCACGCGGATTTTCTTGGCCGCCATGCGCGTGGGGCGATGAGGGCGGGGATTTACAGAAAGGCGACGAGAACTGGTGACGGGATAATGGTGAGGTCAACCGGCGACGGGACAACGAGGGCGCAGCCCTTCTTGTTGCTGTTGCGGCCTTTGTCATTATTTTTCGTCGCCATGTTTCGTCACCATCATTCGTCACTTCTTTCCGTCAGCCGTCACCGCGTCACTGCGTCACTTCGTCACCGGGCCCGGGAGGCTTGGCGGCGAAGCACGAGTCCTTGAGGCAAATGCGCCCGCGCGCGTCCTGCCATAGCTTTTCTTCCGCGTGGAGCTTGCCGAGGGCGCGCGCCACGGCCTGGAACTCGTATGCGCCGAAATGCTCCGCGATGTCCTGGTAGTACCTCGGCTCGTTTTCGATGAGCTTGACGATCTCGCCCGCGAGCCGCTCAAGGCGCGTTTCGTCATGCCCTGCAGCCCGCGGCGGGGCATCGGCCTTGCCCTTGAGGTAGTCGTCGATCTTTGCCCGATCGGCATAGGCGTAGGCGATGCGCTCGAAGCGCTCGCGCGGGATGCCCTCGCCGATCGTGGCGTCGATCCCGACCTTGGCGCCGGTGGGCACCACGCCGGGCGGGGCGACCGGCAGGCTCGGATCGAGCGGCTTCGCGCGCGCTCCCGGGATGATGATGACATCCCGGTCGCCCTGCACGCGGGTGGCGATCGCCCATTCGACGTCGGTCGCATCGAAGACGTCGATATCGTCGTCCACCACCACGATGTGCTTGAGGTCCATCACCGAGAGCGCGGCGAGCAGCGCGTTCTTGCCCTCGCCGGCCTGCTTCTTCACCGAGACGACGGCGTGCCAGAAGCCGCAGCCGCCGAGCGTCACGTTGATGTCCTTCACCTGCACGCCGGCGGTCTTCAGCGCGCGGCGGATCGCGGTGTAGCGCGTGGGCGCGGCAAGCCACGTGTTCTCCCACGGCATGTGCAGCGCATAGTAAATGGCGTCGCGGCGCATCGTGACCGCCTTCACCTTCACCAGCGGGTTCCAGTGAAGGCCCCCCATCAGGCGCGTGAATTCGCCGAAGCGGCCTTCTGGATGGGTCCAGCCGGTGGGCAGGATCTCGGCCTCGAGCACGATTTCCGCATCCGCGAGGCAGGGAAGGTCGAGCGTCTCGCACGCGGCGAGCTCGACCGGGGCGCCGCGGATGCCGCCGGCGATCGCCATCTCGTCCACGCCGAGGGGCGCGCGGAATCCCGAGCCCATGATCTCGAAGGGATGGGTGCCGATCGAAATCGAGATCGGGCAGGGGCGGCCGGCCTCGTAGGCGCGGCTCGCGAACAGCCGCATGTTGTTGGGCGTGACAATGTCGATGCCGGTCAGGCTCTTCTCCTTGACCATGAAGCGGTACATCCCCGAGTTCATGCCGTATTCGGGATCTTTCGCGATCACCACCCCGGCCGTGATCATCGGGCCGCCGTCGTAGATGGATGACATCGGGATCGGCAGGCGGTAGAGATCCACCTCCTCTCCGACCTCCATCACCTGCTTGTTGGGCGAGGTTTCGACATGCTTGGGCGGGATCGGGTGGTCGATGCCCTGCTGCAGCCGGTGCTCGATCCCCGCGTAGTCGTTGCAGCCCATCGACAGGATTGCGCGTTCGCGCGAGCGGATGATGCCGGAGACGATCGGCATGTCGTAGCCGATGACGTCATGGAAGAGGAGCGCGGTCTTCGCCTGGTCAACCAGCGTCGCGACATGGCGGATGTCCACCGGCTGCCGGATGTCAACGAGCTCTTTCTCCCGGCGCAGCCGTTCGAGGAAGCCGCGGAAATTCTCGTTGGCGTATTGCGTGTTCATGCGTCGTCGTGCCTGGCGGGCTGTCCTATGCCGCGCCAGCGGGCGATGGTCTCGTGCTCGATGCCGAAAACGTCGAGCACCCGGCCCACCGTATGGTCAACCATGCCTTCGATCGTCCGCACGTGGCTGTAGAACGCGGGCACCGGCGGAAACACGATGCCGCCCATCTCGGTCACCTGGACCATGTTGCGCAGGTGCGCGAGGTTGAGCGGCGCCTCCCTCACGAGCAGCACGAGACGGCGCCGCTCCTTGAGGACGACGTCCGCCGCGCGCGTGATGAGATTATCGGCGAAGCCGTGCGCCACCGCGGCGAGCGTCTTCATCGAGCACGGCGCGATCACCATGCCGTGGGTGATGAAGGAACCGCTCGCGATCGCCGCGCCGACATCGCGCACGTTGTGCACCACGTCGGCGAGTTTTTCGATGTCACGCCGCTTCCAGCCGTGGTCCTGCCAGGCATTCAGCAGGCCGGCCTCGGAAACGATCAGGTGGGTTTCCCAGCCGCCGAGCGCGCGGAGCCGTTCGAGGATGTGCACGCCGTAGATCGAGCCGGTGGCGCCGGTGATCGCCACGATGAGGCGTTTGCGCGCCTTGGCGGTTCTGCGAGCGGTTTTCATAATGAAATCGCGCTATATCCTACACTGCCGGCAAAAAGCGTGAGCCGTGAGTGGCGGCTAGCGAGTGGCAAGCGGTGAGTGGACAAGGGTTTTTCCGGACGTCGATTGGTTTAGTCCATTCACCGCTCACCATTCACGATTCACGCCTTTGGCAGGCCGGTGAAATACGTCCCCCGCCCGCTCGCGACGAGCTCGCCGTCCTTGTCGTAGATCGAGGCCTCGGCGGTCGAGTAGTGGCTGCCCATGCGCACCACGCGCGCTCTCGCGGTGAGATCGCCGGGCATCGCGGCCTTGTGGTAGTCCACGCGCATGTCCACCGTCGGTACCGGGCGGCCGAGCTGCGCCGCGATAGCGTAGTCAGCGGCGACGTCGATGATGGCGGCAAGGATGCCGCCGTGCGTGTAGCGGCGCTCGGGATTGACCACCCACTCCTCGCGCCACGCGGCTCTTATCTCGATGCCTTCCGCGCCCGCCTTCAGCACGGTGAAATTGAGCCAGCGGTTGAACGGCCCGCGGGTGATGAGTTCCTGCAGCTTCTCCATGCCGATACTTCCGTCACTCATGTGTAGTCTCTCCTAGGCAGGGAAAAAGGGTGTCAGGAACCTTTTCCCCGCAAAAAAAGGTTCCTGACCCCTTTACGGCGCACGATGTGGCGCGGCGAGGAGGAGGTGGCTCTGCGCCTCACCCTCATTGCCGTCACCAGTCACCAATCACGGGCCACCCGTGCCTTCGTCACCGCATCACTTCGTCACCGCGTCGCTTGTTGCAGCCCTCAGGGTGCCGTCGGCGACCCATTGCCGCAGGCGCTCCTTGTCTATCTTGTTGGTGCCGGCGAGCGGCAGCTCGCGCAGGAAGAACACCCGGCGCGGATGCTGATACGCGGGCCCATGCGCAAGCGCGAACTGTTTCAGCTCGTCTTCTGAAACTTTCGCGCCCGGGCGCGGCACGACGAAGGCGTAAGGGACCTGTCCTTTCATCTCGTGGTCGAAGGCGAGCGCGGCCGCCTGGTGCACCGCCGGGTGGCGTTCGAGCAGCCGCTCGACCTCGATCGGGAAGATGTTCTCGCCGCCGGAGACGAACATGTCGTCGGTGCGCCCGATGAAGTAGTGAAAGCCCTCGGCGTCGCGGCGGCAGATGTCGCCGGTGTAGTACCAGCCGTCGCGCAGCCGCTTCGCGGTCTCCTCCGGCAGATTGTGATAACCGAGGAGGATGCCCGGATTCCTCACCGCGAGCTCGCCCTCGTCGGGATGCGGCCCGCCCACCAGTTTCGCTTCGGTGCCCGGGTAGGGCACGCCGAGCGAGCCCGGCGGGCGCGGCTTTCCCTCGGGATGCGGCCCGAGCGGAACGGGTCCCCCTTCGGTCACGCCATAGACGACGAGCGGCTGGGCGTTGGGGAAATGCGCCTTCAGGTCGGCCATCAACTGGGGCGGCGCGGGCGCGGAGCCCATCATCACGGTGCGCACGGAGGACGTGTCCGTCCGCGCGAGCAGATCCTTGCGCGCGAGCACCATGGACATCATCGTCGGCACGCCCGAAATCACGGTGCAGCGGTAGCGGCCTAGGGCCTCGATGTAACGCTCCACCGAAAACTGTGGCAGAAGCGTCAGCATGGCGCCCGCGGTCAATCCCTGCTTGATCGCATTGAGCGCGTTCTTGTGATAGAGGGGCGCAGCGACCAGGATCACGTCGTCCGCGGTGGTCCCGCGCGTGTGCGCGAGGATGCGACGGCTCCAGTTCTGCCCGTAGTGCGTCAGCAGCACGCCTTTGGGCCGGCCGGTCGAGCCCGAGGTATAGGGCTGGATCGCGATCGAGTCCGGCGCGGGCTCGAATGCCTCGAACAGGCCCGGATCGAGGAACCGCTCGAAACCCGCGCCGCCCGCGCTTTCAAGCTCGATCACCGGCACGCCGGTCGGCACCAGTTGCTTCAGCTCACGCTCGGCGAAGACGAGCTTCGCGCCGGCGTCCCCGAGGATATAGGCGACGGTTTCGGCAGCGAGCTTGATATTGACCGGGACCGGCACGACGCCGGCGCGCATCGCCCCGAGCAGCGCGATCACGAATTCCACCCGGTTGAGCGAGAGGATCGCGATGCGATCGCCCGGCTTCAACCCCGCCTTGACGAGCCCGCGCGCACACGCGCTGCACGCGGCGTCGAGCCTGTGGTAGCTCACCGGCCGCGGCCGGGTGGGGTCGTAGAGCTCAATGATCGCCGCCCGCTCGGAGCGCGCGTGCTCGGCGAAGAGCAGCCCGAGGTTGCCGGGATAGCCGCGCGGTTCAGGACGGGGGATTGCCATTTTCAGGAGCGTGATTCGTGATTCGGGCTCACGTATTTCGGTGTTCACCGTCTCCTCGATTCACGACTCACGAATCACGGCTCACGCTTCTCCGGCTCGGGTGTGACCACGACCTTGCCGAAGACTTCCCGGCTCTCGATCAGGCGTAGCCCCTCCGCGGCGCGCTCGAGTGGCAGCACCTTGTCGATCACGGGCTTGATCTTCCCCTGCTGGATGAGGTCCATCAGCGCCTTCAGGTTGTCGTCGTAGAAGCTGTTCGAGCCGATGACCTGCAGCTCGAAGCTCCAGATGTAGCGCAGGTCCTCCTTGGGGTCGTAGCCCGCGGTCGCGCCGCACACCAGGATCTTGCCCCCGCGCTTCACGCACCGCAGCGTGGGCGCCCAGGTGTCGCCGCCGGTGAAGTTGACGACCACGTCCACGCCGCCTTCATACGAGCGGCGCTGCGGCTTGCCGTATTTCTCGATCGCCCACTTCGAAAAATCGGTCTCCTTGTAGTTGATCACCTCATCCGCGCCGAGCGCCTTCAGGCGCTCGAGCTTCTCCGCGCTGCTCGCGCAGGCGATCACCTCGCAGCCGAGCATCTTGGCGAGGATCACGCAGCCGGTGCCCACGCCGCCGCTCGCGCCGAGAACGAGCACCTTGTCGCCGGCTTTCACCGTCTTATGCGTGACCAGCATGCGGTGCGCGGTCCCGTATGCCACCGGGAGCGACGCGGCTTCCTCGTAGCCGACGCCCTCCGGCATGCGAATGAGTTGATGCTGCGCGACCAGGCACTTCTCGGCGAGGCCGCCGTGCATCATCTCGCCCATCAGGCCCTTCTGCCGGTTCAGCGGATTCACGAGCACGCGTTCGCCGGGCTTCCAGCCGTCTACCCCGGGCCCGAGCTCGAGGATCTCTCCCGCCATGTCGAGCCCGATGATCATGGGCAGGGGCACCCTGATTCCCGGCATGCCGCGCACGGTGAAGACATCGTGGTAATTGAAGGAGGTCGCCCTCACGCGGATGACGACATGGTCTTCCCTCACCACGGGGTCCGGGAAGTCGGAAACGTACTTCAGCTGATCCGGGCCGCCGTGTTGTTGCAGCACCACCGCTCTCATCGCATGCTCCGCTCGTAAATCGTGAATCGTGAATCGAAGAATCGTTGCTCATTTTCCGGCCCCGGCGCCGGCCCCCCATTCGACTCACCAGTCACGAGTCACCACTCACACCTTTATGCGTGGTTGCGGTTGATACCGTCGTTCACGTGTTCTTTCGCGACGCCGTACACATATCTGCCGGATTCCGGTCCGACAGATTCCTCGGGCAAGACCGCGCGAACGAAATCGGGACAGAAATACGGCACGAGCTTCATTGCCGAGCCCATTTTCGCACCTCATCGAGGGTACCGGCGATCGATGTGACATGTCAAAAGACGGAAACCGGCCGCGCGGGTCGGGCGACCACACTCTGGACGCGACGCGAATCCCGCGCTTGTTCACTGCTAAGATTCGTTAATCCGGACGCGATGCGCCGGATTAACTCCGCGCGTTCGAGCGGACGGAATCGCCGCTCAACGCGCGGAGCCGCACGATGACCAACACCCGCACCGCCTTCGTCCCGCATCCTGCGCCAGCCTGGTTGGTCGTGCTGGTCGTCACCGCCGCACAGACGGCGATCGCGATGTCCAACATCGTACTGCCGACGATCGCGCCCAAGCTCGCGGAGTCGCTTGGGGTGAGCCCGGTTTTGATCGGTTACCAGGTGAGCCTCACCTTCGGCGCCGCCACGGTGGCCTCGATTTATGGCGGTCCCGTGGCCATGCGCTGGGGAGCCGCGGCCACGACCCAGGTAAGCATGGCTTTGTGCGCGATCGGGACCGCTCTCTTTGCGCTGCCGCACGCGGGTTTCATCGCAGCAGGGTCGGTGGCCATTGGCGCCGCGATGGGATTCGCGAGCCCCGCCGCGGCGCACCTGCTCGTGGAGTACACCGCTGCCGGGCGGCGCAACCTCATGTTTTCGATCAAGCAGACCGGCGTGCCGCTGGGCGGGGTGGTGATCGCGCTCACCGCGCCGGCGCTGGCGGTGTCGGCCGGCTGGCGATGGTCGCTCGTGCCGGTCGCCGCGCTCAGCGTGGCGACGCTCCTGCTGACGCAGCCCTGTCGCAGGGCCTGGGATCGCGACCGGGGCCCCGCCCCCGCGCGCCGTGGCGAATCGTTCGGAGGCGTGCCGCTGGTGTGGCGGCAGAAGTCGCTGCGTTGGATTTCGCTCGGCTCCGTCCTGTTTTCCGCCGTCCAGCGTTGCTTGCTGACTTTCATGGTCATCTACCTCGTGGCCGAAGCTGGCTACGGCCTGGTCGAGGCGGGGATCCTGCTTTCCATCATGCAGATCGGCGGAGCGGTGGCGCGCGTGCCGTGGGGCTGGCTCGCCGATCGCCTGCAGAGCGGTTTCGCGGTAATGATCGTCATTGCCGGGATCATCATCGTCTCGTCGGTCGCGCTCGTCGCGCTCGGGCCGGACTGGCCAAGATCTCTCGTGTATCTGCTCTTCTTCGTCCTCGGCGCCAGCGCCGTCGGTTGGAACGGCGTGTTCCACGGCGAGTGCGCTCGCCTGAGCCCGCCCGGAACGGTCAGTCTCGTCGCGGGCGCGACGGCGTTCTTCGTGTTCGGCGGAGTGCTGATCGGGCCCGCCGCGTTCGCCGCCGCCTACGAGCTGATCGGCACCTACCGCGAGACCTTCAACCTCGTGGTGGTTGCCGGCGTCGCCGCGTTGGGGTTGGTTGTGCTTGCGCACCGTGCGGGCGGATCGCACGACGGCGCGCGGAAGCACGGAGCATGAGCGCAGATTCGACGCCGGTGCGGCCGCCGCGTTCGACCGTGATCGCCGTGATCGCGGCGACCACGGCGGCCCAGGTCGCCTCGGTGATGGGCGTCACCGTATTTCCCGTGATCGCACCCGAGCTCGCCGTGAATCTCGGCGTGGAGCCCTCGCTCGTCGGATACCAGATCAGCCTGATCTACGGGGTCGCGATGGCGGCATCGCCGTTCATGAGCAACATGGTCGCGCGTTGGGGCGCGTGCCGCACGATCCAGGCCGGTCTTGGTCTCGGCGCGCTCGCCATGTTGCTCGCGATGTCGTCGAACCTGGCGGCGCTCGCCGTCGTGTCGGCCTTGCTGGGACTGGGAATGGCTGCGATGCCTCCGGCTTCCGCCCACCTGTTGTTTCGATTCACGCCGCACCGGCATCGCAACCTGATCTTCTCGCTGAAGCAGAGCGGTATCCCGCTCGCCTGGGTGCTCATGGCTGCGGCTGCGCCGGCGATCACGCTCGGTTTCGGCTGGCAATGGGCGCTCGCGCTGGTGCTCGGCACCGCGCTCGCTGCCGCGGTCACGATGCAACGCTGGCGCGAGGACTGGGATTGCGACAGGGGAACGGCCGCCGCGCAAAGCCGCAGCCTGGCGGCCGGGCTCGCGCTCGTGTGGCGTTACCCGCCATTGAGGTGGCTCGCGGTCATGTCGTTCTTCTATACCTTCGTTCAGCTCTGCCTCGCCACCTTCGCCGTGACCCTGCTCGTGCAGGAAGCGCGCTACAGCCTGGTAGGCGCGGGCTTGCTGTTTTCGCTCACCAATGCCCTTGGCGTTGCGGCCCGCATCCTGGCGGGCCGGCTGGCGGACTTCATCGCCGACAGCGCGCGGGTCCTGGCGGTGCTCGGCACGGTGATGATGATGTGCTGCATCGCGTTGGGTTTCGTGTCTCCGGCGTGGCCCGGTTGGGCGCTCACGACGTTGATTCTCCTGTTCGGTGCGAGCGCGATCGCATGGAACGGGGTATTTCTCGCGGAGGTCGCGCGGCGCACTCCGGCGGGCCAGGTCAGCATCGCGACGGGCGGGGCGATGGCCTGGACCTACGGCGGCGTCCTGGCCGGCCCGGCGCTCTTTGCCACGGCGTACAAGCTCGTCGGCAGTTACACTACCACCTTCGGCCTGCTGGCAGTGGTCACCGCCGCCGGCGTGGTAGCGCTCCGGGCGGGCGCGATTGCGGCCCGCCCGCGGCCGCTGCAGCGCGGCGCCCGTCGTGAAAAAGCAAGATCGAACCGCCGATGAAGGGTTTCCGCCCTTGAGAGGAGAGACATGGAATACCGCAGGCTCGGCGCGAGCGGACTGAAAGTCTCGAAGATCTGCCTCGGCGCCATGATGTTCGGCGAGCACACCGCGCCGGCGGTCGCCTCGCGCATCGTGGGCTCGGCGCGGGAGGCCGGCGTCAACTTCATCGACACCGCCGACAGCTATGGCGCGGAGGAGGGGGACTCGGAGCGCATCGTCGGCAAGCTCATCGCGAAGAACCGCGACCGGTGGGTGCTCGCCACGAAATTCGCGAGCAAGGTGATCGCCGCCGACCCCAACTCGGGCGGCCATGGCCGCAAGTGGATGACGCGGGCGGTCGAGCGCAGCCTCGAGCGCCTCGACACCGATTACATCGACGTCTATTACTTCCACAAGGACGATCCCGACACGCCGTTCGACGAGTCCCTGCGCGCGATGGAGGACTTGATCCGCGCGGGCAAGGTGCGCTATTTCGGCCTCTCCAACTTCCCGGGCTGGCGCATCGCGGCGCTCGCCGCGGAATGCCGGCGCCTCGGCGTCGCGCAGCCCGTCGTGCTGCAGCCGTACTACAACGCCCTCTACCGCACCGCCGAAGTCGAAATGCTTCCCGCGTGCCGGCATTTCGGTCTGGGCGTCGTGCCCTACAGTCCTCTCGCGCGCGGCATGCTCACCGGCAAGTACCGCGCTGGCGGCAGGCCGCCGAAGGATTCGCGCGGCGGCCGCGGCGAGCCGCGCTTCATCGAAACCGAGATGCGGCCCGAATCGTTGAGGATCGCGCAACAGCTCAAGGCGTATTGCGAGAAGCGGGGTGTCAAGCTCGCGCACTTCGCGTTCGCCTGGGTGCTCAACAACGCGCTCGTCACATCGGCGCTCGCCGGCCCGCGCACGTTCGAGCAGTGGCAGGACTATCTCGCCGCCCTCGAGTACCGCTTCAGCGCCGCGGACGAAGCGCTGGTCAACCGCCTGGTGCCGCGCGGGCATCCCTCCACGCCCGGCTACACCGATCCCAAGTACCCGGTGGCGGGTCGCGTCCCGCTCGCGGGCTGAGCGTTCGAGCAACGGTGCCGTTCGACTTTAGTCTCCTACATCATGGCGATGCTCCCCGCCCCGGACGGAGCCGGCCTGCTGCTCAAATGAAGAGCCGAGGGGAGTTGCGGGGGCGTATCAACCGCGCGCTCAAGCCGAGCGTCCCGCTTTCCCGGTTGGCGGAGGACGGGAAGCGGGGCGGCGCAACGAAACGGCGCGCGGTCGTTACTTGAGGAAGATCACGGCGGGGAAAGTGGCCACTGCCAGCACCAGCACCAGCCACTCGAGATTGTTGCGCCTGAGCCAGCCGGTGAAGTGCAGGACCAGTATGATGATCGCAATGCCATAAAAGGCATAAAAGGCCATATAAAATCTCCCGTGGCTCCCCCGCGCGCTAAGAATAAACCAAAATGTCCGATGACAACAGGGAAGATTTGGGCTCCCGCGATCCCCGCGCACGGCTGATGCCGCGCGGGCGGGCCGCGGGATTCGCCCCCGAGGAGCTGGAAATTTCGCACGTTGAAGGCGCCCGATGAGCTTCATTCTCGCCCTGGACCAGGGCACCACCAGCTCGCGCGCGATCGTCTTCGATTACGCCGGCACGGTCCAGGCGATCGCGCAGAAGGAATTCACCCAGATCTACCCGCGGCCGGGCTGGGTCGAGCACGATCCCAACGAGATCTGGGCGACGCAGATGGCCGTCGCATCGGAAGCGCTCGCGCGCGCGGGCCGCAAAGCGGGCGACATCGCCGCGATCGGCATCACCAATCAGCGCGAGACTACCGTCGTCTGGGACCGCGCGAGCGGCGAGCCGGTCGCCAACGCGATCGTCTGGCAGGACCGCCGCACCGCCGGGCTGTGCGATGCGTTGAAGGCGAAGGGTCTCGAGGCCGCGTTCACGGAAAGGACCGGCCTCGTGCTGGACGCGTATTTCTCGGGCACCAAGCTCGCCTGGCTGCTCGACAACGTGCCCGGAGCGCGGCAGCGCGCGGGGGCCGGCAGGCTCGCATTCGGCACCGTGGACGCGTGGCTCATCTGGAAGCTCTCGGGCGGCGCTGCGCACGTGACCGATCCCAGCAACGCCTCGCGCACGCTGCTCTACAACATCCATGACGGAGCGTGGGACGAGGAGCTGCTGCAAACGTTCAGGGTGCCGCCCAACATGCTCCCGGCGGTGCGGCCTTCGAGCGCGGTGGTCGCCGAGACTGCGCGCGATCTCTTCACGGCGCGCATCCCGATCGCCGGCATCGCGGGAGACCAGCAGGCGGCGCTGTTCGGGCAGCGGTGCACCGCGCCCGGCATGGTCAAGAACACCTACGGCACGGGTTGCTTCATGCTGATGCACACCGGGGACGCGCCGGTGCGCTCGCGCTCGAAGCTGCTTACCACGGCGGCGTGCCAGTCCGGCCCGCGCGCCGAGTACGCGCTCGAAGGCAGCGTCTTCATCGCGGGGGCGGTCGTGCAATGGCTGCGCGACGGGCTGGGCATCATCAAGTCTTCGGCCGAGGTCGAGGCGCTCGCGGCGAGCGTGGCCGACAACGGCGGCGTCTATTTCGTGCCGGCCTTCGTCGGGCTCGGCACGCCGCACTGGGACCCGTATGCGCGCGGCGCGGTGCAGGGGCTGACGCGCGGCGCGACCGCGGCGCACATTGCGCGCGCGGCCCTGGAAGCGATTGCCTACCAGACGGCCGACGTGCTGCGCGCCATGGAGGCCGATTCGGGAATCAAGCTCGCGGAGCTGCGCGTGGACGGCGGGGCGACGCGGAATGACTTCCTCATGCAGTTCCAGGCCGACGTGCTGGGCGTGCCGGTCGTGCGGCCGCGGGTCCTCGAGACGACCGCGCTCGGCGCCGGTTACCTCGCGGGGCTCGGCATCGGCTACTGGAAGAGCGCCGACGAGATCTCGGGCCAGTGGCGGGCCGAGCGCGTGTTCGAGCCGGCGATGGACCGGGCGCAGGCGCACGCGCTGATGGCCGGCTGGCACAAGGCCGTCGAACGCGCCCGCGGCTGGGCATCCACCTAGGCTTCGCGTTCCGAATTCAAGATTCAAAGTTGCAAGATGTAACCTTGAACCCTGAACGGCGAATGTTGATCGATGGCGCGGGTGGGCGTGATCGGCGGCGGGGCGTTCGGCACGGCGATGGCGTGCGTGCTGCGCCGCTCGGGGCACGACACCGCGATCTGGGCGCGCGAGGCCGAGGTCGTGTCCGCGATCAACCGCGATTCGGCGAATCCGGTCTTCCTGCCGGGCATCCGCCTCGTTCCGGGAATCGCGGCCACGAACGAGCTGGCCGCCGCCGCGGCGGCCGACTTTCTCGTGCTCGCCCCACCGGCGCAGCACATGCGCGCCGTCACCAGCGAGCTGCGCCCCCTCCTCAAGGAGGGCACGCCCGTCGTGACCTGCTCGAAGGGCATCGAGCGCGGCACCTGCGCGCTCATGTCGCAGGTCATCGCCGAGACCCTGCCTGCTGCCCGGGTCGCGGTCATGTCGGGGCCTTCTTTTGCGGCCGAGATCGCGGTGGATTTGCCGGCCGGCGTCACCCTCGCGTGCGCCGATCGCGCGCTTGGCGGGCAGCTCGCGCGCGCAATCGGAGGACCCCGCTTCCACATCGAGCTGTCGGATGACATGATCGGCACGCACCTCGGCGGCGCGCTCAAGAACGTGTTTGCCATCGCGTGCGGGATCGCGACCGGCAGGAAGCTCGGCGCGAGCGCGCGCTCGCTGCTCGTCGCGCGCGGCCTGGCGGAGCTCGCGCGTCTCGGCCTCGCCATGGGCGCGCGCGTGGAAACGTTCATGGGGCTGTCGGGCGTCGGCGATCTCGACCTGGGCTGCAACAGCCCGATGTCGCGCAACATGTCGCTTGGCATCGCGCTCGGCGAAGGCCGCAAGCTCGATGACGTTCTGGGCGAGCGCGTGACGGTCCAGGAAGGCGTTTTTTCCGCGGAGGCCGTGGCGGCGCTCGCGAAGCGGCATGACGTGGAGATGCCGATAGCCGCAGCCGTGGACGAGGTGCTGAACCACGGCGCCGATGCGCGCGAGGCGATCGAGCGGCTGCTTTCGGCTCCGTACCGGTCATGCTGCGTCAACGGGCGACCGCCCCTTGAAAGGAGGACACGATGATTCAGCGCTCGATGCTCATGGCAGCGGTGCTGGTGGCGGGACTCTTTGCGGCGGGCGGGGCGGCGGCCCAGCCGATCGAGAACGAGCTCGTGTTGATCACGCCGGTCGCGCGGACGCTGACCGGCCCCACGCTGGCGGACTTTGCGGAATACGCCAAGGAACGGTGGAAGATCAGCGTCAAGACGAGCTCCCTGGCGGCCGGCACGCCGGTCGCCTGCGGCCGCATCGTCGAATGGAAGGGCCGGCCCGACGCTGACATCTTCCGGGGAGGCGAAAGCGCGCTCTTCGACAAGCTCGCGGAGCAGAAGCTGCTCGCGAGGCTCGACCTGCCCAAGTCAGTCGTCGACTCGATCCCGGCGAGCATCGGCAAGCCCATTCCCCTGAAGGACCCCGAGGGGCTCTGGGCCGGCACCGTGCTCGAACCGTACGGCCTGGTGTACCACGCCAGGCGCTCGCCAAGCTAGGGGTGCCGGTGCCGAAGGACTGGGACGATCCGCTCGATCCGAAGCTGAAGGGCCGCGTCGCGCAGTGCGCGCCAACGCGCTCCTCGAGCAGCCACGCGACCTGCGAGGTGACGCTCCGGCGCGACGGCGACGAGAAGGATTGGGCGTGGCTGAAGCGCCTCGCGGGGAACACGGGGATCTGAGAGAACCCCGTTTGAAAGTTCAGGCATCGCCTGCATCCGCGCCTTCCACTATCCGCTGCCGGGGATCGACCTCGCGCTCACCAGCATGTGGTCCGTCCTGCCGCGGGTGCTCGCCGTGCGCCGGCTGCCGTATACGGTACGCAGATGGGGAATCCCCGCCGCGGTTTCCACACGGTGGCGCCGCCTCCGGGCACGAGGCTCGCCCCATTCTCGACGAGAGCCCGAAAAGAAGGCGCCGTGGCGCTCAGCCATTGGTTTAAGAGTGTTGGCCTCGCGCCTGATATTTATGGAAAAACCGTCGTGTCCAACCGGCGACGGCGGGAGCCGGGGCGCGCGCGGCCCCTTCGCGATATTCCTTTGGCATCCGTGACATATTTCGCGCATTCTTAAACAATCCTCGCAGCAGGCCTTGCCAAGCCCCTGATTCGGAGAGTAGCCTTTTTCTCCCTTGCTCAAAAATTGGGCATCCAGTGGCGCGGATCGCGGTCTTCAACCAGAAGGGAGGCGTCGGCAAGACCACCACGACGCTCAACCTCGCCGCGCTGCTCGCCAGGCGCGGCGCCGATCCGGTGGTGATCGATCTCGACCCGCAGGCGCACCTCACCGGCATCTGCGACGCGGCGGTGACGGCCTCCGAACGCAGCCTTTACGGATTCTATGGCCACGGGGCGTCGCTCGCCGGGCTGATCAGGCTCACCAAGAGCGGCTGGAAGATCATTCCCTCGCACCTCGATCTCTCGAAGGTCGACACGCAGTTCGGCAAGGGGCCGAATGTCCTCAACCGCCTGAGCGCCGGCATCGTGAAGGAAAATCTCAACACCGACCGCCCGCTCCTGATGGACGCGTGCCCGATGCTGGGCGTGCTCTCGCTCTCCAGCATCTTCGCCGCGGACCGGGTGCTCGTGCCGATCTCGGCCGATTATCTGGCGATCAAGGGCGCGAGCCAGATGGAGCGCACGCTGCGCGCACTCGAGCACGTGCTGAAAAAGCGCGTCGAGCGCCGTTACCTCGTCACCCGCTTCGATTCCCGGCGCAGGATGTCGTGGGACGTCGACCGGCAGTTGAGGCAGCGCTTCGGGAGCGAAGTGTGCGAAACGCGCATCGCGGAGAACGTCAGCATCGCGGAGAGCCCGTCTCACAACCGCGATGTGTTTGAACACGCGCCGGGGAGCCGCGGCGCGCGCGACTATGCGGCGCTGCTGGAAGAGCTCGCGGCGAACGGCTTCCTTCGGTAGTGAAATACGCCTTGAACGAGGGCCAATAGGGATAACGGTTGCGTGGTTCGCAGGTCGGGGGGGGGCGGTGCCACTAGGAATAGGGGGGCCCAATGCGCAAACACCACGGTTTCACGCTGATCGAAATCGTCATCGGGCTGGTCATGATCGGGATGCTCGTGGGCGGCGTGCTCAAGGGCCAGGAGCTGATCACGAGCGCCCGCGTGCGCAATCTGGTCTCGCAGCAGGACGACATCAAGGGGGCGGTCCTCGGTTTCTTTGATCGTTACCGCGCTTATCCCGGCGATTACAGGCGGGCGCGGGTCACGATACCCGGCTGTGCCGAGTGCGCCGAGGGAAATAACAACGGCCAGATACGCAGCGTCGCCGGCGGCGACGCGATTGATGAGCACATCGCGGCGTGGGAACACCTGTCGCGCGCGGGCTTCATCAACGTGAGCTACACCTATGCGGTGAGCCCCGAGAGCGAGAGTTCCGCGCCGATCAATCCCTACGCACGGTTTTTGCGGCTCATCCACGACAACGCCTACGGCAACGGCGCCTCGCCGATGCGCCTCAACCTGAAGACCGGCAACCAGATCCCCTCGGACATCCTGGCGGAAATCGACCGCAAGATCGATGACGGCCTCGCCACCAGCGGCACGTTCCAGTATTCGGCATATGACGGCGGCGGCGGCGGCGGCACGGCCCCGGTCGGCGCCGGCGCCTGCTACGTGGCGGCGGCGCTCAACAACTGGATGACGGCGAGCCCCACGGCCAACTGCGGCGGCGCGATTCTGTTCTGATTACCTGGTTTCTTCCTGCTTGTTGATGAGCGAGATCATGCTCTCGAGGTCGAGCCCTTCGCCTTTCACGTGGGGCGCGAGCTCGTGGCACTCCAGGATCTCGCAATGGCGGTAGACCTGCCCGATCTTCTGCTCCGCCTCGGCGCGGTCGCGCGCCTGCACCGCGAGGTTTTCCACCACCATGCCGGTGCGCGTGCGGATCCGGAAGCCGTACTTGTTCATAGAAATCAGGACAGCTTCACTGCCCCGATTTTCGAATGATACAGGCTTATTCGGCCGGTCCGACGCTCCGCGCAATTCCCTTCGAAACCGGGAGGGAGTCCGAGGGTTTCATTCAGGAATTCCGCCGTCAGGTGTCATCGCGGCGGAATTCCTGCCGGTAACGCTTGAATTTCTGCACGTAGTGGTCGGCGGCCGAGTTGATTTTCCGGATTTCCTCGTCCGAGAGGCTGCGCACGACCTTGCCCGGTGAGCCGATCACGAGCGAGCCATCGGGAATCTCCTTGCCTTCCCCGACGAGGGAGTTCGCGCCGATCAGGCAGTTCCTGCCGATCTTCGCGCCGTTGAGGATCACGCTCTTGATGCCGATCAGGGTGCCGTCGCCGATCGAGCAGCCGTGCAGCATCGCCATGTGACCGACGCTCACGTTCCTGCCCAGCGTGACGGGGAAACCGGGATCGACGTGCACCACGCAACCGTCCTGGAGCTGCGAGTTCTCGCCGATGGTGACGCTGTCGTTGTCCGCGCGCACGATGCAGCCGAACCAGACGCTGGCGTTATTCTCCAGCACGACCGAGCCGATCACGATCGCGTCGGGCGCGACCCAGTAATCGCCCTTGCAGACGACCCTGCGGTCCTCGAACGAGTACTTCATATCAAGCCACGGAGGACACGGCGTTCACGAGAAATAGAAGGAATCTTTTCAGCCACAGAGAGCACAGAGGACACAGAGGACTTCAATATTAGAACCACCCCAACCTCACCCTGAGGCGGAGAGAATGCTGCGTTCTTCTGAGGAGAAGGATAACTTGCTTTCACAGAGTCCATGAATAGTCTCCTTCCCCATCAGGGGGAAGGCTGGGATGGAGGTGGTGTTATTCAATATGTTTCTCTCTGTGTTCTCTGTGATCTCTGTGGCTCAGTGCTTTACAACAAGGGCACGATCAAGAGTGCGACGATGTTGATGATCTTGATGAGGGGATTGACCGCGGGGCCGGCGGTGTCCTTGTAGGGGTCGCCGACCGTGTCGCCGGTCACCGCCGCCTTGTGCGCGTCGGAGCCCTTGCCGCCGTAATTGCCGTCCTCGATGTACTTCTTGGCGTTGTCCCAGGCGCCGCCGCCGGTCGTCATCGAGATCGCCACGAAAAGACCGGTAACGATCGTGCCGACCAGCACGCCGCCGAGGGCTTTCACGCCCGCGCCCGGCCCCATGAGCCAGTTGATGACGAGCGCGACGACGATCGGCACGAGCACCGGCAGCAGCGAGGGCACGACCATCTCCTTGATCGCGGCGCGGGTGAGCATGTCCACCGCGCGCGAATAGTCGGGCTTCGCCCGTCCTTCCATGATGCCCGCGATCTCCTTGAATTGCCGGCGCACCTCGATCACGACCGAGCCCGCCGCGCGCCCGACCGCTTCCATCGCCATCGCCCCGAAGAGGTAGGGCACGAGCCCCCCGATGAAGAGCCCGATCAGCACCGCCGGATCCGAAAGGTCGAAATCCAGGGCCCTGCCGGTCGCCTCCAGCGCGTGGGTGTAATCGGCGAAGAGCACCAGCGCCGCGAGCCCCGCCGAGCCGATCGCGTAGCCCTTGGTCACCGCCTTCGTGGTGTTGCCGACCGCGTCGAGCGGATCGGTGATGGCGCGCACCTCCTTCGGCAAGTGCGCCATCTCCGCGATGCCGCCCGCGTTGTCCGTGATCGGCCCGTAGGCGTCGAGCGCCACGATGACGCCCGTCATGGACAGCATGGAAGTAGCGGCGATCGCAAGCCCGTAGAGCCCGGCGAGCTGGTAAGCCGCGTAGATGCTCGCGCACACCGCGATCACCGGCCAGGTCGTGGCTTTCATCGAGACGCCGAGCCCCGCAATGATGTTGGTGCCGTGGCCCGTGGTGGAGGCGGCGGCGATGTGGCGAACCGGGGGGTACTGCGTGCCGGTGTAGTACTCGGTGATGACCACCATCAGCGCCGTCAGCACGAGCCCCACCAGCGCCGAGCCGAGAAGCTTCACGGGCGTGAGCTCCGGGTACTGCGCGGCGACGCCGCCCATGATCCAGTAGGTGACGATGACGAAACCGACGGCGGCGAAGAAGCCGGAGACGATGACGCCCCTGTAGAGCGCGCTCATGATCTTCTTGCCGGCCCGGGCCCTGACGAAGAAGCAGCCGATGATGGAGGCGATGATGGAGACGCCGCCGAGCGCGAGCGGGTAGGCGACCGCGAGCGGCGCCACCCCGGGCTTGGAGAGCAGCAGCGCGCCGAGCAGCATCGTGGCGATGATGGTGACCGCGTAGGTCTCGAACAGGTCTGCTGCCATGCCGGCGCAGTCGCCGACGTTGTCGCCCACGTTGTCGGCGATGACCGCCGGGTTGCGCGGATCGTCCTCGGGGATGCCCGCTTCCACCTTGCCGACGAGGTCGGCGCCGACGTCCGCGCCCTTGGTGAAGATGCCGCCGCCGAGACGGGCGAAGATCGAGATCAGCGAGCCCCCGAAAGCGAGCCCGACCAGGGGCTCGAGGATCTTCTTGATCGGGGTGCCGTGCGCCGCCGACTCGTGCAGCACCCAGAAGAAGCCGGTGACGCCGAGGAGCCCCAGGCCCACCACCAGCATGCCGGTGATGGCGCCGCCACGGAAAGCCACGGTGAGCGCCTGGTTGAGCCCCCTGCGCGCCGCTTCCGCGGTGCGCACGTTGGCGCGCACCGAGACGTTCATGCCGACGTAGCCGGCCAGCGCCGAGAGGCCCGCGCCGAGCGCGAAGCCGATGGCGGTCGCCCACGAATTCAGCCCGAAACCGATGACGACGAACAGGATGACGCCGACGACGCCGATCGTGCGGTACTGGCGGTTGAGATACGCGGTCGCGCCCTGCTGCACGGCGGCCGCGATCTCGCGCATGCGCTCGTTGCCCGACGGCTGGCGCAGGATCCATAGCGTGGAGATCCAGCCGTAGGCCACGGCGACGAGCGCGCAGATCAGTGCAAAAAGCAACGCGTATGACATGATCACTCCCTGTGTTGTGCCGGCCTGCTGGGCGAGCCGGCGCCCCGATTGCTAAAAGCTATGTCGACAAACCACTACAACCACGGAAACACACGGAAACACACCGTGGCTCGTGAATGGCGAATCGTGATCCGATGGCCTGAAAGTGCGTATGGGCTCGTGTTCTCACGAATCCGGCGCCTCGCTTTTTCATTCCGCGCATTTGCGTGTGATCCCGTGGCCCTGGACTTTCTATTTCTTCCCGGGGTCGAGCGCGAGCCCGCGCTCGAAACGCGTGCCGGCCCGGAAGCCGAAAACCCGGTCGAGCCCGAGCTCGACGATCAACCCGTCAACCGCCTGCTGGCCGTGCTCCTTCATGACCTCCGAGAGGATCAGCTTCGAGGAATTGGCGTTGTACGGACCGCCGAAACCGGCCTGCACCCTGAGCAACTCCCTTGCCCTCTCCAGCGTCATAAGATCGGTGAGCGGTGAATAGTGAGCGGGCAGTGGAAAAAACCGTTTATGAAAGTCTGCTCACGGCTTGCCATTCACCATTCACGCCGTTCAGAGCTTGAATTCGGTGGCGAGTTTCTTCGGCACGGCGAGGTTCTTGAGCTTCACGTACGCCGGCAGGCCGTTGCGATACGGGGGATAGTCCTCGCCCTGCACCAGCGGCGCGAGGTACTCGCGGCACTTCGCCGTGATGTGGAACCCGTCCTCCGTGATGTAGTCCCTCGGCATCATCTTCTCGTGGTTGGCGATGTCCTTCAGCTCGGCCACCCCGATCGTCCAGCGGTACGGCTTGCTGGATTTCCTCACGATGATCGGCATGACGCCGCTCCGCCCCTTCAGCGCGAGCTCCACCGCCGCCTTGCCGACCGCGTACGACTGCAGCACGTCCGTCTTCGAAGCGATGTGACGGGCCGAGCGCTGCAGGTAGTCGGCGACCGCCCAGTGATACTTGAGCTTGAGCTTGTCTCTCACGAGCTGGGCGATGAGCGGCGCCACCCCCCCGAGCTGGGCATGCCCGAAAGCGTCGCGCAGGCCGGACTCCGACAGGAACTTGCCGTCCGGCCGGCGCACCCCTTCGGACACCCCGACCGCGCAGTAGCCGTGCTTCCTCACGATTTCGTCGACCCGGGCGAGGAACCTGTCCTCGTCGAAGGGGATTTCGGGAAACAGCAGCACGTGCGGCGCGTCGCCTTCGCTCTCCGCGGCAAGGCCGCAGGCGGCCGTGATCCAGCCGGCGTGCCGGCCCATCACCTCCAGTATGAAGACGCGGGTCGAGGTGCGCGCCATCGAGGCGACGTCGTAGCCGGCCTCGCGGATGCTGGTCGCGACGTATTTCGCCACCGAGCCGAAGCCCGGGCAGCAGTCGGTCACCGCGAGATCGTTGTCCACGGTCTTGGGGACGCCGATGCAGATCAGGGGAAAGCCGAGTCTCGCCGCAATCTGCGACATCTTGTAGGAGGTGTCGGCCGAGTCGTTGCCCCCGTTGTAGAAGAAGTAGCCGATGTCGTGCGCCCTGAACACCTCGATCAGGCGCTCGTACTGGGCGGCGCTCTGCTCGAGCGGCTTCAGCTGATAGCGGCAGGAGCCGAAAGCGCCGCCCGGCGTGTAGCGCAGCCCGCGGATCGCCGCCGCCGGCTCCTTCGAGGTGTCGATGAGGTCCTCGGTCAGCGCGCCGATGATGCCGTCGCGCCCCGCGTAGACCTTGCCGATCTCCCTGCGGTGCCTGCGCGCGGTCTCGATGACGCCGCAGGCGGTGGCGTTGATGGTGGCGGTGACGCCGCCGGACTGGGCATAAAAGGCGTTTTTCGCGGCCATAGGGCTAGCTTCTTGCCACAGAGATCACAGAGGGGAAAGCTTCGACGGCGGGATTTTACCATTCACCATTCACGATTCACCATTCACCGTTCTTCGAGGTCCGCGCCGGTCTTGCCGGAAGTGACGCCGGCGCGGTCCTTCTCGTTGTCGGCCTGCAGCCGCAGGGTGGTCACCACGCATTCGGCGAGATCGTCGAAGTCGCGCCCCGTGCCGAACTGCTCGGCGAGCGAGTAGTAGAACTGGCTGCGATAGCGGCCTTCGCCCACCTTGAAGATGACGAACTCCACGCCGGGCGCCTCCCAGTACAAGGTGGGGCACAGCGTGATCTCGCCCGAGGCCGGGTCGAGCCTCACCTCGCTATCGGCGAGCTCCACGGCGACCGGCCTGCCGTAGCGCTCTTTCAGGGCGGATTCCACCACCCAGCGGTCGGCGTCGGTGAAGTCGGGGATTCTGGCGCTCATGTGGGAAAAACATTCAACCGCGGATGAACGCGGATGAACGCGGATGAAATTTCCCGCTGATGACGGTTCGGGTTCTGATCATCCGTGTTTACCTGCGTGTGTCTGCGGTTTCATTCCCTGTTTTCCGGCCAGGGCAGCGAAGAGCTTGTCGCGGATGTGCTCGGCCGGGCCCTGCCCGCGGATCTTGACGTAGCGCGGGGCGCGCGTGTCTCCGCTCTCCCGCCACGCCGTGTAATAGGCGACCAGCGGCGCGGTGAGCGCGCGGTACGTCGCGATCCGCCGCCGGACCGTTTCCTCGGCGTCGTCGGAGCGCTGGATGAGCGGCTCGCCGGTCGCGTCGTCCTTGCCCGGCACCCGCGGCGGATTGAACTCGATGTGATAGGTGCGGCCCGACGCCGGGTGCACGCGGCGCCCGCTCATGCGGCGCAGGACCTCGTCGTCGCCGACCTCGATCTCGACGACGAAATCGACGTCGATGCCGGCCTCGCGCAAGGCCTCGGCCTGCGCGATGGTGCGCGGGAAGCCGTCCATGATGAAACCGTTCGCGCAGTCGGGCTCACGGATGCGGCGCTTGACGATCTCGATCACGACCGGGTCGGGCACGAGCTCGCCGCGGTCCACGCAACGCTCGGCCTCGCGCCCGAGCGGCGTGCCCTCCCTGATGGCCGCGCGCAGCATGTCTCCAGTCGAGACTTGCGGGATGCCGTACTTCCGGGTGAGGAACCCCGCCTGCGTTCCCTTGCCGGCGCCGGGAATGCCCAGCAGGATGAGCCTCATGACCGCCTTCCGCCGAGCCGTGCGAAAGACTGTATCAGCCGCCGCTCGAGGCAACAACCGAAAACAACGGCTTCGGCCATTGAATCGAATGATGGCGGCATGAGCGTCCTCGATGAGCCCGCTTACCGAGCCGCGCGTGAGCCGAGAAGCCTGCGGATGCGCGCGAGGTCCGCGGGAGTGTCCACACCGGGGTGCGGGGCGCGCCGCGTCACGGCGACCGCGATGCGATGGCCGTGGGCCAGCGCCCGCAGCTGCTCGAGCGCCTCGGCGCGCTCGATCGCGACAGGCGCGAGGCGCGTGAACGTCCGGAGGAACGCCGCGCGGTAGGCGTAGACGCCCAGATGGCGGTAGGCGGGCAGGCCGGCGGGGACGCCGCGGATGCCGCGCGCGAAAGCGTCCCGCGCGTAGGGAACGGGCGCGCGGCTGAAGTAGAGCGCGCAGCCCTCGCGGTCGAGCACCACTTTCACGACGTTCGGGCTGGCGAGCTCGCGGGCGCTCGCGATGGGGTGGCAGGCGGTCGCCATGTCCGCCGCGCGGTGTCGCGCAAGGGTCGCCGCAACACGGCGGATCAGTGCCGGCTCGATCAGCGGCTCATCGCCCTGCACGTTGACGATGATGCGGTGGCCCGGATAGCCGCGCCGTGCCGCGACCTCGGCGATGCGATCGGTGCCCGAAGCGTGGGTCTTGCGCGTCATCACCGCGGCAAATCCGTGGCGCTCGGCGGCCTTCGCGATCGCCGCATGGTCGGTCGCGATCAGGACTTCGGCCGCGCCGCTCGCGCGCGCGCGCTCGGCGACGCGCACCACCATGGGTTTGCCGCCGATCTCGGCGAGCGGCTTGCCGGGAAAGCGCGAAGAAGCGTAGCGCGCGGGAATGATGACGACGAACTTCACGTGAACGCGGGAGATCGGGAGGGCGGGAGATCGGGAGATCGAGAAGCCGGGAGATCGTCAGAGCGGGAGATCGAGAGAGGAACCTGCTTCGCGCTCACGCCTTCACCCTCTAACACCCTCACGGAATGCCTCGTTCTCACGCTCTCCCGCTCTGACGGAGCCTGGTGCTCTCACGCCCTCACGCGCTCGCGAATCAGGAAACTTCCTCCTCGGGAGGAAGCTTGCGGGCTTCGTCCTCGAGCATCACCGGGATGTCGTCCTTGATGGGATAGGCGAGGCGGCACGGCTTGCAGACGAGCTCGGCCTGGGGCTTCTTGTAGAGAAGGGGGCCCTTGCACAAGGGGCAGACCAGGATGTCGAGGAGTTTGCTGTCCATATGCGATCCGTGAACGGTGACCAGTGACCAGTGAGGAAACCCGTATCGAGCGGCGGCGAATCGTTCCCCGTGCCCGGGTTATTTCGCAAAGGCCCCCAGCTTGCGCAGGACCAGGTCGGGAAGCCCGGGATCGGGCACGGCATCCACCGCGAGCACCCAGTGCGTTTCGGCGGCGAAGCGCTCACATTTTACCGCATCCTTTTCGGTCATCACGACCGCTTCCGCCCCGGCGTACGCCAGGTCGGAAGCGGCAAACGGGTGATGATCGGGAAAGGAATGCGGCGTAAAGTCGAGCCCCATTGCTCGCAACTGGCGGAAGAAGCGGCGGGGATTGCCGATGCCGGCCACGGCATGGACGCGCCCGCCGCGGAAGTGCTCGGGGCCGACGCGGTGCCCCGGGTTGAGCAGGTTGCGGAATTCCGAGCCTTCGAGGCGCATCGCGTAGCGCGCCCGATTCCAGCGCAGGATTTCGGCATCGGCCAGCGCCGCGCTCGCGGCATCGTCGTGGAAGACGACCGCGTCCACGCGGCCGAGGCGCGAAGGCGGCTCGCGCAGGGGCCCCGCCGGCAGCAGCCAGCCGTTGCCCAGGCCGCGCTCGCGGTCCACCACGCAGATTTCGACGTCGCGCGCGAGCGCGTAATGCTGCAGCCCGTCGTCGCTCACGAGGATGTCGCAGGCGGGGTGCGCCGCGAGCAGAGCCCGGCCCGCGGCCGGGCGGTCGGCCCCGGCCCACACCGGGCAGCCGCTCCGGCGCGCGAGCAGCACCGCCTCGTCGCCGCAGGCCAGGGGATCGCTCTCGGGGAGCACCCGTCGGGGCGCGCGCTGTGTTCCACCGTAACCGCGGCAGATGATCCCCGGCGTGCGCCCGTTCGCGCGAAGAAACCCGGCGAGCCACAGGGTAAGGGGGGTCTTGCCGGTGCCGCCGGCGGTGATGTTGCCGACCACGATGACCGGGACCGGCAATCTGACGGTGCGGGCGAGGCCGGCGCGATAGGCGAGCCTTCGCGCGCTCACCGCCAGGCGGAACGCAAGGCTTGCCGGATAGAGCAGCGCCGATACAGGGCCGACGCGCTCCCAGTGCGGTTCGATCCACGCCATCCGGAGCGACTAAGTGACCGAGTGATTAAGTGATTAAGAATGCGGCGACCCGATCACCCAGCCACCTGGTCACTTCTTCGTGGCGGCCTGGGTGGTGAAGGTGATCCGCCCGTAGCCGGCGATGCGCGAGGCCTCCATGACGTTGATCACCGACTGATGCGGGGCGTTGGCGTCGGCGCTGATCACCACCACGGGATCCTTCATGCTGCCCGCGGCGCGGCGCAAGGCGGCGCTGAAAGCCGCGGCGTTCTCAAACGGGGTGGGGCTGCGGTTGACCGAGTAGCGGCCCTGCGCATCGACCGCGACGTCGATCTGGTCCTGGCGCTCCTGCTGGCGGTTCGCGTCGGCGGCGGGAAGGTTGATCTGGAGCTCGGCATAACGCGAGTAGGTCGTGGTGACCATGAGGAAGATCAGGATCACCAGCAGCACGTCGATCAACGGGATGAAGTTGATCTCCGGCTCTTCGCGGTAGGCGCGCGGGCGGAATCTCATGCCTGGCGCTCGCCGTGGAGGATCTCGACCAGCTTGATCGCCTGCATCTCGATGTCCACCAGCATTGCGTCCACCTTGGCGCGGAAGTAGCGGTAGAAGATCATCGCGGGGACGGCCACCACCAGCCCGAAGGCGGTGTTATAGAGGGCGATGGAGATGCCGTGCGCGAGCACGAGGGGATTGCCGCCTTGCGGGGTCTGCGAGCCGAAGATCTCGATCATCCCCACCACCGTGCCGAACAGCCCGAGCAGGGGGGCGATGACGGCGATGGTGCCCAGACTGGTGAGGAAGCGCTCGAGGTCGATCGCGACCGTCCGTCCCGACTCCTCGATCGCCTCTTTCATGATAGCGGGCGTGCTCTTCGCGTTGCGGAGTCCCGCGGCGAATACCTGGCCGAGCGGCGAGCCGTTCGCGAGCCGGGTCAACAGCTGCGGGGTGACGCCGTTCTGGCGGCACTCCTGCACCACCTGCGCGAGCAGGTTCTTCGGCACGACGATGCTCTCGCGCAGCGACCACCAGCGCTCGCCAATGATGGCGACGGCGATGACCGAGGCGATGACCAGGAACCAGATCGGCCAGCCCGCGGCTTCGATGATGGCGAACACGCGCTCCCTCCTGAAAAATTGGCCGTAACTTTATCCGGCGGATGAATTTTCAGCAAGCAAACGTTGAGGAAGCGGCTGAGGAATCTTTCGTAAGCGGGTTGGCCGGCAAATTTTTTTCCGCTTTTCCACAATGTTTGTGGATAACCATGCGCATAGCCTGTACACAGGTTGCGTAAGTGAGTCCTCCGTATGGAATTTTGCTGGAGCGATGAAATTTTGGTCGGTGATTTACAAAACAAATTCAAGGGCTTGCCCGGAAAGCCGCGCCGCGCCTCGGTTTGCGGGGAGAGCCTTGCATTTGGCCGCGGAGTGTGGACGAAAAGCGCGAGCCAGGCGCACCGGCGTGCGCGCCGCGCGCTGTTAGAATGCAGCGATGCTCGATTTCGCGCTGGAGCCGCCGCTGCCGCAAGTGCTCACGGTGAGCGAGCTCAACCGGCTCGCCAAGGACCTGCTCGAGCGCGGCCTGCCGCTCATGTGGGTCGCGGGCGAGATCTCCAACTTCAAGCGTTACGACTCCGGGCATTGCTACTTCACGTTGAAGGACGCGCAGGCCCAGGTCGACTGCGTGCTGTTCCGGCACCGCGCGCAGCTCCTCTCCTGGCTGCCGCAGGACGGCGCGCGGGTGGAGGTGCGGGCGCTCGCGACGCTCTACGAGGCGCGCGGCAAGTTCCAGTTGAACGTCGAGGCCCTGCGGCGCGCGGGCCTCGGAGCGCTCTACGAGGCGTTCGAGCGGCTGAAGGCGAAGCTCGCCGGGGAGGGCCTGTTCGACCCGGCGCGCAAGCGGCCGCTGCCGCGCTTCGCGCAGGCAATCGGCGTCGTGACCTCGCCGCAGGCGGCGGCGCTGCACGACGTGCTCACCACGCTCGCGCGTCGCCTGCCGCGCCTGCCCGTCATCCTCTATCCGGCCCCGGTGCAGGGGGAGGGCGCGGCGGAGCGCATCGCGGCCGCGATCGGCCTCGCGAGCGCGCGCCGCGAGTGCGACGCCCTGATCGTGTGCCGCGGCGGCGGAAGCATCGAGGACCTGTGGGCGTTCAATGAGGAGGTCGTCGCCCGCGCGATCCGGGCATGCGCGGTGCCGGTGGTGACCGGAATCGGCCATGAGACCGATTTCACCATCGCCGACTTTGCCGCGGATGCCCGGGCGCCCACCCCGACCGGGGCGGCGGAGCTCGCCGCGCCGAACCGCGCCGATCTCACCGCGCTGGTGCTCCAGTTCGGCCATCGCCTGGTGCGGACCTCCCTGCGCGCCGTGGAAGACCGCATGCAGCGGCTCGATTACCTGTCGCGCAGGCTCGTGCATCCGGGAGAGCGCATCCGCAACCAGCGGGTGGAGTTGCGCCATCTCGCGAGCCGGATCGCCGGCGCGTGTCGGCGCGAGCTCGAGGAGCGCGGCTGGCGCCTGCGGGAGCTCGGCGTGCGGCTCACCGGCGCCGCCCCGGATCTCGCCGCGTTGGCCCGCGAGCGCGCGGAGCTCGCGCGGCGCCTGCGCGAAGGCGCGCGGCGGCGGGTCGAGTCCGCGGCGACGCTGCTCGCGCGGCTGGACGCCCATCTCAAGCACCTCAACCCGCGCCTCGTGCTCGAGCGCGGCTACAGCATCACCGAGACCGCCGATGGCCGCATCGTGCGCGATGCCCGGCAGCTCGCCACGGGCGATGAGCTGAGGCTCACCTTCGCTCGCGGCCGGGCCGATGCCAGCGTCACGCGGACAGGCGGCACGGGGCGCGACGCGTGATGGAAGACCTCGACTTCACGCGGCCCGCGAAAAGCCCGATCTACGACCCGGCCATCGCGCGGGCGTGTTTCGAGTCGCTCGGCGCGGTGGAGAGCGTGGCCCGGGGCGAGCCGTTCTTCCTCGAAAATCAGCACAGCGACAAGATGTACCTGCTGCTCGAAGGCGAGGCGAGCCTCACGCGCGGGAGGAAGGCGATCGACATCGTCAAGGCGGGCGAGGTCTTCGGTGAAATGGCCGCGATCAGCCGGCAGCCCCGCAGCGCGACGGCGGTCGCCAGGACCGCCTGCCGCGCCATTTCCCTGGATGCGAAGCAGTTCCAGCGCGCGATCCAGCATACGCCGGAATTCGCGCTCATGCTCATGAACATCCTGATCAACCGCCTGCGCCTGACGGTCACCATGTTGAGCGTCAGCAAGAGCCTGCCGGATTGGGGCGGATGGAAGGAGAGCGCGGTCTTCGATGAAAAACTGCTGGCCGCTCTCGCGGCCGCGCTTCAGGAGCGCCCCGCCGTCCACTACCCCGTGCACAAGGTCATCGTGCGGGAAGGCGAGGCCGGCGTATTCATGTACGTCGTGCTCCAGGGCCGGGTCGCGGTTTCGATCCAGTCGACGATCGTCGAGAAAATCGGGCCCGGGGGCGTCTTTGGCGAGATGGCGCTGATCGACCAGTCGCCCCGCGCCGCGAGCGCCGTCGCCGAAACCGATTGCTCCCTGCTGGCGATCAACCGCAAGGACTTCCTCGCCCTGGTGAAGGCGAGGCCCGAGTTCGGCGTCGCGATCCTCAAGGCCGTCGCCGACCGGCTGCGGCACATGACCGAGAGCTACAAGTAGCCCGGTGGCACGCGGAAGGAAGAAGGAAAACTACGTCACGTCACGATTCTTTCCTTCATCCTTCGTCCTTGATGTTGGTCACGCCTCGCTGACCAACATCGCTTCGAGCTCGCGCCGCAGGTACTCGAGCACGAGGTCCGCGACGTCCTCGGCCAGGCAGTCGAACGCCGTCACGCCCTCCATCGAGCGCAGCCACGTGAGCTGGCGCTTGGCGAGCTGGCGGGTCGCGGCGATGCCCTGCTCGCGCAGCCCGGCGAGATCGATCCGGCCTTCCAGGTAATCCCACGCCTGGCGGTAACCCACGCAGCGCATCGAGGGCATGCCCGCCTCGAGGCCGTATTCCGCGCGCAAGTTCTTGAGCTCGGCTGCAAGACCCTGTTCGAGCATGGCGGCGAAGCGGGTCGCGACGCGCTCGTGAAGCCGCTCGCGGTCGCCCGGCACCAGCGCGATCTTGATCGGGGTGTAGGGGAAATAGACGTACTTGGGCTTCTTCAAGAGCTCCGACATCGGCTTGTTGGCGAGGTAGTAGACCTCGAGCGCGCGCTGGATGCGCTGGGCGTCGTTCGGGTCGAGCCGCGCCGCGGTCTCCGGGTCCACCTGCCGGAGCTTCGCGTGCACCGCCGGCCAGCCCTGCTCCTCGGCCATCGTGTCGATCACCAGGCGGATCACCGGGTCGGCCTCGGGCAGCTCGTTCAGGCCCTCGGTCAGCGCCCGGAAGTAGAGCATCGTGCCGCCCACCAGCAGGGGGATACGGTCGCGCTCCGTGATCTCGCGCATCAGCGCGAGCGCGTCGTCGCGGAAGCGCGCGGCCGAATAGCTCTCGTGCGGCTCGATGATGTCGATGAGGTGGTGCGGGGCCTCCCTCAGCAACTCGGGGCCGGGCTTTGCGGTGCCGATGTCCATGCCCTTGTAGATCTGCGCCGAATCGACACTGATGATCTCGCACGGCAGCTCGCGCGCGAGGCGCATCGCCACCCCGGTCTTGCCGCTCGCGGTCGGGCCCATCAACAAAATGGCCGGTGGCCATTTTGCGTTTCTCGTTACCCGTTTCTCGTTGCTCGTTGGGGGCGATTGGTTAACCCGGACTGGAGCCAACTGCGGGGCGATGGGGGTTGCTGCCGGTCGGGGGACGGTGGCAGGCGCAGGCTTGCTGCGGCGCGCACGCGCCGCCCTGTTTGGAGGACGGCGCGAAGCGGCAGACTTCCTGCGGGCTGATGTGGGCCTGCTTTTTTTTCTGCGGGTCACGAGAAACGAGTAACGAGTGCCGGTGTATGGGGGCTAGCGGCCCCTCAGGAACAACTTGTCGAGCTCGGGCAGCGGGATCTCGCGCCAGGTGGGGCGGCCGTGGTTACACTGGCCGGAGCGTTCCGTCGCTTCCATCTCGCGCAGCAGGGCGTTCATCTCCTGCACGCTCAGCTTCCGGTTGGCGCGGACCGCGGCGTGGCAGGCCATGGTGGCGAGCAGCGCGTTCGCCCGTTCGGTGAGCACGCGGCTCGCGCCGTATTCGCGGATCTCGCGCAGCACGTCGCGCGCAAGATCGCGCGCGTCGGCGCCGGCGAGCGGCGCCGGGACCGCGCGCACGATGAGCGATGTCGGCGACGCGGCGGCGATGTCGAAGCCGATGGCGCGCAGCGCGTCGGCATTCTCTTCCACGGTCGCGACTTCGAGCGCGTCGGCCTCGAAGGTCACCGGCACGAGCAGCGGCTGCGTCGGCATTTCGCGCACGTCGAGCGCGTTCTTGAGCTTTTCGTACACGATCCGCTCGTGCGCCGCGTGCACGTCCACGATCACCAGGCCGCGCCGGTTCTGGGCGAGCACGAATACCCCGGCGAGCTGCGCCAGCGCGAAGCCGAGCGGGGCTTCGGGCAAATCCGCGGGCCCGGAATCGGCGGGCGCCGCCGCCGGCGCCCGCCGGCCGAAAAGCGTCTCGTAGAATGCCGCAGGCTCGGCGAGCCCGAGGCCCGGGCCGGGATGGCCTCGTCCCGCCGTTGTTGCGAGGGACGCCGCAGCCGCGGGAGCCGTCGCGCGCGGCGATCCCGCGCCCGCGACGGATCGTGCGAGCGCCCGATTCAGCGCATGAAAGATGAACTGATGGACGGCGCGCGCATCGCGGAAGCGCACCTCGGTCTTGGTCGGGTGCACGTTGACGTCCACCCGGGCGGGGTCGATCTCCAGGAACAGCACGAACGCCGGATGCCGGTCGTGGTGCAGCACGTCCTGGTAGGCTTGGCGGATCGCGTGCGCGGCGAGCTTGTCGCGCACGTGGCGGCCGTTGACGAAGAAGTACTGGGTGTCGCGCGAAGCGCGTGCCTGCGCGGGCAGGCCGATCGACCCGCGGAGCCGCAGCCCGGCGCTCGATTCATCGAGAGCGAGCGCGGCGGCGTGAAAGTCCTCACCGAGCAGCGCCCCGATGCGCCCGGCAAGCGGCTGGGGCTTCACCTGCCACTGGGCCCGGCCGTTGTGCTGGAGGGCAAAGGCGACCTCGGGGCGCGACAGCGCGATGCGCCTGAACGCCTCCTCGCAGTGCGCGTACTCCGTCGCCTCGGACTTGAGGAACTTGCGGCGCGCGGGGGTGTTGAAATAGAGATCCCGCACTTCGACGCTGGTGCCGCCGGCGAGCGCCGCCGGCGCGACTCTCGAGACGTTCGCCCCGCTCGCGGAGAGCGTCCACGCGTGCTTGTCGCCCGCGCGGCGGCTGGTGAGGGTGACATGGGAGACCGCCGCGATGCTCGCGAGCGCCTCGCCACGAAAGCCCAGGCTCGCGACGCGCTCGAGCTCCTCGAGCGCGGCGATCTTGCTGGTGGCGTGGCGGGCGAGGGCGAGCTTCAGCTCGTCGCGCGGGATGCCGCAGCCGTCGTCGGCCACCTTGATGAGCTTCGCGCCGCCGCCCGCGAGCAGGACGGAGATCGCGCGCGCCCCGGCGTCGAGGCTGTTCTCGAGCAGCTCCTTCAAGGCGGAGGCGGGCCGTTCGACCACTTCGCCGGCCGCGATCTGGCTGATCAGCAGATCGGGGAGGACTTTAATGGCGCCCATGCGCCATTATAAAGAAGTGACGAATAATGGTGACGAAAAGCAATAACAGGTCGTACGTCGCCCCCAGCTCGTCACCCGTATCTCGTCACCCCGTCCCGCGCTGATACAATGCGGCCTCCCGCCCTGCGATCACCAGGAGAATACATGGACATCGTCCCCAATCACGCCAAGCGCCGGCTCGCGTCCGGCGGCCTCGCGCTCGGCATGGGCATGCGCCAGGCGCGCACCGTGGATATCGCGACCATCGCCAGGACCTGCGGCTTCGACTGGCTGTTCATCGACATGGAGCACAGCTCGCTCGACGTGGAGACGGCCGCGCAGATCGCCTTCGCCTCGCTCGCCGCCGGGATCACCCCGATCGTGCGCGTTCCGGGACACGAGCACTACCACGCGAGCCGGCTGCTCGATGCCGGGGCGCAGGGCATCGTCGCGCCGCACGTGGACACGCCGGAAGCGGCGCAGCGCATCGTGCGCGCCTGCCGTTATCCGCCGCTCGGGCACCGCTCGGTCGCGGGCGCGCAGCCGCAGCTCGGTTTCCGCAGCGTCCCGATAGGCGAGGCGACGCGGCTCGTCAACGACGAGACGCTGGTCGTGATCATGCTCGAGACGCCCCAGGCGATCGCCAATGTGGAAGCGATCGCCGCGGTGCCGGGAGTGGACGTGCTGCTCATCGGCACCAACGATCTGTGCGCGGAAATGGGGATTCCCGGCAACTTCACGGATTCGAGGGTCGAGGACGCCTACCGCAAAGTGATTGCCGCCTGCCAGAGGCACGGAAAATTCCCGGGCATGGGCGGGGTCTACGATCCCCCGCTCATGCAGAAGTACATCGGCCTCGGCATGCGCTTCATCCTGAGCGGGTCCGATCTCTCGTTCATGATGGCGGGGGCGCGCGAGCGGGCGAGCGTGCTGCGCGCGACGAAGCTCTGAGCGGCCTTCGATTGAAATTAGCCGCCAAGGCGCCGAGACCTCAAGGGATGAAAAATGGTGATGAGAGATGGCGATGAAGAATGGCGATGTACGGCCATATTTCTCGTCACCAGTACCCATCGCCAGTACTCATCACGGGGTGCAAGGCCCGTATCCCGGATCTCGCATCCCTCGGTTTGTCAATATTTGCGCCGCGCCGGAGCCGGGCTTGCGATAACCAGAGTTTGATTCACATCAATAGGGCGCGCCCTTTTTCCCTTATAATTCCGGGCGGTTGCGCCGTGTCAGCGCGGCGCGGCAGGGAGAAGAAGGTTCTTGAATGAAGCTCGGCATTCCAGCGGAGACACGCGAAAACGAGACCCGTGTCGCCGCCACGCCAGAAACCGTCAAGAAACTCACATCGTCAGGGCAGAACACGGTACTGGTGCAGTCCGGCGCCGGCACCGGGTCCAGCATTCCCGACGATCAATTCGTCTCCGCCGGCGCGACGATCGCGTCCGCGGCGGACGTCTACGGCCAGGCCGACATCGTGCTCAAGGTCCGCGCGCCGACCGAGGCCGAGCTCCCGCAGTTGCGATCAGGGCAGATCCTGATCGGGTTGCTCAACCCGCATGACCGGGCGGCGGCGGCCGCGCTCGCGGCGAAGGGGGTCACGGCCTTCGCGATGGAGTCCCTGCCGCGCATCTCGCGCGCGCAGAGCATGGATGTCCTCTCCTCGCAGGCCAACATCGCCGGCTACAAGGCCGTGGTGCTGGCGGCCGCGGAGTACGGCAAATTCATGCCGATGCTGATGACCGCGGCGGGCACGGTGAAGGCCGCGCGCGTGCTGGTGCTGGGCGCGGGCGTCGCCGGCTTGCAGGCGATCGCCACCGCCAAGCGCCTCGGCGCCGTGGTGGAAGCTTCCGACGTGCGCCCCGCCGTCAAGGAGCAGATCGAAAGCCTGGGCGCGAAATTCCTCGATGTGCCCTATCTCACCGACGAGGAGCGGGAGATCGCGCAGGGCGTGGGCGGTTACGCGCGGCCCATGCCGGCCGACTGGATGCGGCGCCAGGCCGAGCTCGTGCACCAGCGCGCGGCTCAGTCCGACATCGTCATCACGACCGCGCTGATCCCGGGCCGGCCCGCGCCGGTGCTCGTCAAGGAGGAGACCGTCAAGGCGATGAAGCCGGGCTCCGTGATCGTGGACCTCGCGATCGAGCAGGGCGGCAACTGCCCGCTCACCGAGAAGGACCGGATCGTGGTGAAGCACGGCGTCAAGCTGATCGGCATCTCCAACCTGCCCGCGACCGTCGCCGCCGACGCGTCGAGCCTCTACGCGCGAAACCTGCTCAACTTCCTCGCCCTGATGCTGGACATGAAGACCGGGCAGTTCAAGATGGACCGCGAGGACGAGATCATCGCCGGCACGCTGTTGTGCGTGAACGGCGAGCTGGCGAGGAAATAATGGCTCGTTGCTCGTTTCTCGTTACTCGTGATGGCCAAAGGATCTGCGGGTTTTATTGTGTGTGGATGCAATGATCGAGCAGGAAGCGGTAACGAGTGACGAGAGACGAATCACTTCTTTAACGGGGAGCCAAGATGACCGGAACCGTCGATCCCACCATCATCAATCTCGTCGTGTTCGTGCTGGCGGTGTTCGTGGGCTACCACGTGATCTGGAACGTGACGCCCGCGCTGCACACGCCGCTCATGAGCCTCACCAACGCGATCTCGAGCGTGATCATCGTGGGCGCGATCCTCGCCGCAGGCGTGGCCGTGCTCGACCCGGGTTGGGCCATGGGCGTGTTCGCGGTGGCGCTCGCCTCGATCAACGTCGCCGGCGGTTTTCTCGTGACCCAGCGGATGCTCGAGATGTTCAAGAAGAAATCGAAAGCCGGCAAGGAGTGAACGTGCTTTACGCGGAACCAGTGTCCATGCCCGGTCGCGCGTTGTCAGTCGCGCGCAGCCGGCTTTCGATTAACGCTCCGCAAGGACGGGAGTCAAGATGGCTTGCAGGTCACGAGTGATTGAACCAGTCACGAGTCACGAGTCACGAGTCACCGCGCGGGAGGAGCGCCGATGACTGCGAACCAGGTGGCGCTCGCCTACCTCGCCGCCTCGGTCTTCTTCATCCTCGCGCTGAAGGGCCTTTCCTCGCCCGAGACGGCGCGCCGGGGCAACCTCCTCGGCATGATCGGCATGGCGCTCGCGGTGGTGACCACGATCGCCATCATCGCGACGGGCGGCCTCATGTTCATCTTCGTCGCGATGCTGATCGGCGGCACGATCGGAGCCGTCGTCGCGCGGCGGGTGCAGATGACGCAGATGCCGGAAACGGTCGCGGCGATGCATTCGCTGGTGGGGATGGCGGCGGTGCTGATCGCGGTGGCGGCCGTCAACAACCCGGCCGCGTTCGGGGTGCCGGACCCGATGCCGACGGGCAACCGCCTCGAGCTCTTCATCGGCACTTTCGTCGGCGCGATCACGTTTTCCGGCTCGGTGATCGCGTTCGGCAAGCTCGCGGGCCTCGGCAAGCACTTCCGCCTGTTTTCGAGCGCGCCGGTGGTGTTCCAGGGCCAGCACCTGCTCAACCTCGTGCTGGCGCTCGTGATGATCGGCTTCGGGGTCGCGTTCTTCCTCGCCTCGGACAAGGGCTGGGCGCCCTTCTGGATCATGACCGCGATCGCCTTCGCGCTGGGCGTGCTGATCATCATCCCCATCGGCGGCGCGGACATGCCGGTGGTGATCTCGATGCTGAACTCGTACTCGGGCTGGGCGGCGGCGGGGATCGGCTTCTCGCTCAACAACTCGATGCTGATCGTCGCCGGCTCGCTCGTCGGCTCCTCGGGCGCAATCCTGTCCTACATCATGTGCAAGGCGATGAACCGCGCCTTCCTCTCGGTGATCCTGGGCGGCTTCGGCGCGGCGGAGGGCGCGGCCGCGGCGGAGGCCGGGCAGAAGACGGTGAAATCGGGCTCGGCCGACGACGCGGCGTTCCTCATGTCCAACGCGGAGAGCGTCATCATCGCGCCCGGATACGGGCTCGCCGTGGCGCGCGCCCAGCACGCGCTGAAGGAGATGGTGGACAAGCTGATCGAGAGAGGCGTCAACGTGCGTTTCGCCATCCACCCGGTGGCGGGCCGCATGCCGGGGCACATGAACGTGCTGCTCGCGGAGGCCGAGGTGCCGTACGACCTCGTCTTCGAGATGGAGGACATCAACGCCGAGTTCGGCACCACCGACGTCGTGCTGGTGCTGGGCGCGAACGACGTGGTGAATCCCCTCGCGCACGAGAAGGGCAGCGCGATCTACGGCATGCCCATCCTCGAGGTGGCCAGGGCGCGCACGGTGCTCGTCAACAAGCGCTCGATGGCGACGGGCTACGCCGGGCTCGACAACCCGCTCTTCTACATGGACAAGACGATGATGGTGTTCGGCGACGCGAAGAAGGTCATCGAGGAAATCGTCAAAGCACTCGATTGAGCGCTTTGACGATTAACCAAGAGAAACCGGTCGTGGACAGGATGAACGGGGAGATCCGCAAGGCGCTCGAGACCCCGGAGGTGCGAGCATTCATGCCGCGGGAGGCGCCGGATTCCATTGCCGGCAGCCCCGAGGAGCCCGCGGCGCTGTTCAAGCGCGAAGTCGAGAAATACGCCCGCGTGATCAAGCAGGCGAACATCCGTGCCGGCTAACCGCGGAAACCATGAACGCGACTGCCGTCGCGCCCGTCACCGGTATCGCGTCGCCGTCGCGCCGTCGCTTCGCGACGCCTGCCGCCCGTTGCGGCGCCAGTTCCACGGCGGAACCGGCGACGGGTCGGCCCACAGGCCGCGGCGGGCGGCCCGGGCTTCGGCCTGCAGGGCGTGCAGGGACGAATCGGGCGCCGCATAGCGCGTGTAAGTCCAGGCGTAGCCCCGGCGCACCTGCTCGACGTTGGCGTCCGTGCCGTCGCAAGTCACGCGGGCGAGTGTCCGTTTGTACCGGTCCCCGCCCCGGAGCTCGAGCGCGGCGGGTTTCCCGAAGCACAGATCGGCGAGCGACTGCCGCGAGCGCGTGCCGAAGGGCTGGCCGAGCTCGGGCGCGTCGATATCCGTCAACCGCACCCGCACCTGCCGCCGGTCGATGAGCACCGTCAGGGTGTCGCCGTCGTGGACGCCGACGACGCGCGCCGCCACGTCCGCGCCGGCAGGAGGGGCGGCGAGAAGAAGGAGCGGGAAGAGTGCCGGGAAAAAGTGGCGGGAAAGAGCGATGAGAAATGGTGATGAAGAATGGTGATGTGTGGCCTGGTTTTCGTCACCAGTGCTCATCACCAGTACCCGTCACCAGTAATCATCACCAGTATCTCGATCACCGGTCAGGGATTCGCAACCAGCCGCTCGCGCGCGAGCGGCGGGTTCTTCGCGAAGTAGCGCTTGATCCCCGAGAAGATCGCCTCCGCCATCTTGTCCTGGTAGGCCTGGTTCCTGAGCTTGCGCTCTTCCTCGGGATTGCTGATGAAGGCGGTCTCCACCAGGATCGAGGGGATGTCCGGCGCCTTGAGCACCGCAAAGCCGGCCTGCTCGACCTGCGGCTTGTGCAGCGAGTTGATGCCGCCCAGCTCGGCGAGAACCGCCCGCCCGACTTTCAGGCTGTCGTTGATCTGCGCCGTGAGCGAGAGGTCGGCGAGCGTCATCGCGAGATAGCGGTCCTTGAGGCCGAGGTTGACGCCCCCGATGAGATCGGCCTCGTTCTCGCGCTTCGCGAGCCAGCTCGCGGCCGTGCTGGTGGCGCCCGATTCGGACAGCGCGAATACCGACGAGCCGCGCGCGTGCGGCCGGATGAAGGCATCGGCATGGATCGAGACGAAGAGATCGGCGCGCACCCGCCGCGCCTTCGCGACCCGCATGTGCAGCGGGATGAAATAATCGCCGTCGCGGGTCAGCACGGCGCGCATGTTGGGCTCCTGGTCGATGCGCTCTTTGAGCTTGTGCGCGATCGCGAGCGTCACGTTTTTCTCGTAGGTGCCGCCCCGGCCCGTGGCGCCCGGATCCTCGCCGCCGTGGCCCGGGTCGAGCGCGACGATGATGAAGCGCGAGACTTCCGGCTTTCTCGGCGCGGCCTTCGCCGGGGGCTGCGGCGCCACGCGCGGCGCGCCATCCTCCGCCGTCGGGGCCTCGGCTTCGCGTGGCGCGGCCCCGGCCGGTTTCTTCACCGCGAGCTCCGCGCGCTGCGCCTCGAGCTGGACGAGGAGGGCGAGCAGGGGGTCGGCCGGCTCCAGCGGATAGATGTCGAGCACCAGCCGGTGGCCGTAATCGCCGACGGGCGCCAGCGCGAAAGCCTGGGGCTTCACCTCGCTCTTGAGATCGAATACGAGCCGCACCACACCGGGCTTGAAGCGCCCGATGCGCAGCGCTTTCACGTACGGGTCGTTGGCGCCGATTTTTTCGGCAAGCCCGGTGAGCGTCGCGGTGATTTCCACCTCCTCGAGGTCGAGCACCAGCCGCTCGGGGTCCTTCAGGCCGAAGACGTTGTAGTTGACCGGCGAGTGGGTCTCGAGCGTGACGCGGGTGTAGTCCTGCGCTGGCCACACGCGCGCGGAGGTGATCTGCGCGGCGCGCGCATCAGGCCCGAAGAGGAAACAGAGTGCGGTGAGGGTGCAAGCGAAGGCGAAGGAGAGACGCCGCGCGGCGCGCGCGCTGCGGGGGTACGGCCCTAATGCTCGAGCTTCTCTAAGCAACGCCTGCCTGCCTCCGTGTGGGCGTCGATCTCCAGCTGTCTCCCGGAGCCGGCTACTTTCAGCGTGATTCCTATATCCGCCGCGGGCAGCATCCCCGCCGCGTTTTCGGGCCACTCCACAAGGCAAACCGAGTCGGGATTGAAGTACTCCCTGAACCCGGCTTCGCTCAGTTCCCGTGGACTCGTGAAGCGATAAAAATCAAGGTGATACAAGTTTAACCTAGAAACTTTGTAAAGTTCAACCAGGGGAAATGACGGGCTTTTCACCTTTCCGCTGTAGCCCAGGCCCCGAAGGATGCCGCGGGCGAGGGTGGTTTTTCCCGCTCCGAGCTCTCCCGAGAGGTAAACCACCAGGCCGGGCTGGAGGCAGTCAGCGAGCGCGGCGCCGAAGGCGAGGGTGTCGGATTCTGCCGGGAGATATCGGGTGAGAGAGGACATCGGCGCATTATCATTGAAACGCGACGGCGGCGCCCTGAGGGATAAGGCCCGTTCCAACCGGTGCCTCAAGGATGCATCGCGCCGCTACAGACGGGCAAACTGATTAGAGCCGTCGAACTCTGGTTGGAACGGGCTGAGGAACGAGGGACGACGCATGGGGAATGCGGGATACGGGATGCGCGATGCGGGATAGGCGCGGCTCGAGGATGAGGGCAGAAGGATGACCCCGCAGTGCGGGTTCGGTCAGAGCTTTACCGCTAAGAACGCCAAAGTCGCAAAGGGAACCAAGATCAAGGACGCCAAGAACAGCGCCAACCGTGACATACAGGACACGGCCTCGCACCGGAATGGATGTGGGCGAGGGTTTCGCGGGTATATGATTAAAATATGCGCTCATGATCGACCTCGAGCGCATCGAAGGGTTCGATTGGGACGACGGCAACGCGCGCAAGAACGAGCGGCACGGGGTCACGCAGGCAGAGGCGGAGCGGACGTTCTTCGATCAGCGGTTTCTGCCGGCACCGGGCCCGAGGCACTCGGCCGGCGGGCCCCGCCTTCATGCACTGGGACCACTGACGCGGGCCGTTTGCTCCACGTTACGTTCACATTGCGCTTCGCCCTCACCCGAATTCGCGTGATAGCGGCTCGTGATGCGAGCCGGAAGGAAAGGGCTTTTTATGAGCAAAAGAGTCAACGCTGTCCCGAAGTTCAAATCGGAAGCCGCGGAACGCAGGTTCCGGGAGGCGCACGATAGCGCCGAGTTGGTTGCCTGGTCGAAGGCTGAGTGTGTCACTTTCCCCGAACTGAAGCCCACGACGCGGAGCATTTTGCTGCGTCTGCCTTCTCACCTGCCCGAGCGCATCAAGGCAGCCGCGAACGCGCGCGACGTGCCGTATCAGTCGCTGATCAAAGTCTGGCTGGAGGAGAAAGTGAAATCGTGAGGGTTGAAACGGGTGATGGGTGATGGGCGAAGAGCGGCGAAAGGCGATAAAGCTTTACCGGCAAGAACGCTACCGCATCGAATGAACAAGCTCGAATCACGAATCACCAATCACGAATCACGCCTTGTCACTCTGGCGGGCGATATCAAGCGTTGGGGCGCCGAGTTGGGCTTCCAGCAGGTCGGCATCACCGACGCCGATGTCGGCGAGGCCGAGGCGCGGCTGCTCGACTGGCTCGGGCGGGGTTTTCACGGCGAGATGGATTACATGGAGCGCCACGGGACGAAGCGCTCCCGCCCGCGTGAGCTCGTGCCTGGCACGCTGCGGGTCATCGCCGCGCGCATGAATTACTCGCCGCCGGGTGCGCGGGACAGCGCCGAGGTGCTCGGCGATGGCTCCCGCGCATTCCTTTCGCGCTATGCGCTCGGGCGCGACTACCACAAGCTGATGCGAACCCGCATGCAAGCCCTCGCCGAGCGCATCGGGCGCGAAGTCGGCGCCTTTCGCCATCGGGTGTTCATCGATAGCGCGCCGGTGATGGAAGTCGAGCTCGCTCGCAAGGCGGGGCTCGGCTGGCGCGGCAAGCATACGCTGCTCCTCAACCGCGAGGCGGGCTCCTATTTCTTCCTGGGCGAGATCTACACCGATCTGCCGCTTCCCGTGGATGGACCGCAGGAAGAGCATTGCGGCACCTGCCGGAAATGCATAGACGTTTGCCCGACGCGGGCGATCATCGGGCCGTACCAACTGGACGCCCGGCGCTGCATCTCCTACCTCACCATCGAGCACAAGGGGCCGATACCCGAAGAGCTGCGCCCGCTCATCGGAAACCGCGTCTATGGCTGCGACGACTGCCAGATGATCTGCCCCTGGAACCGCTTTGCTTCACCGAGCGCCGAACCGGACTTCGCGGTGCGTAACGGCCTCGACGACGTAACGCTCGTGGAGCTCTTCGGCTGGAGCGAGACCGAGTTTCACGAGCGGCTGACGGGGAGCGCGATCCACCGCATCGGTTACGAGCGCTGGCTGCGGAATCTCGCGGTGGGGCTCGGCAACGCGCCCAAATCAGCGATGGTGGTGGACGCGCTGAAAGCATGCGAGCATCATTCGTCGGAGCTTGTGCGCGAGCATGTGGTGTGGGCGTTGGCCCGGCACGACGGAGAATGTGCAATTAGCCAAACCTGACCCCCTGCCGCCGGTCCTTTGAAAGTCGTGCGCGAGCGCGCCGCGATTTTTCTACGCTCGTATCGGGGAGACCGACTTGAGCCAATTCACCAAAGCGCTGGTTGTCTCGCCGCTGGCCGATGGGCGCACCTGGGTGCTGCTCGAGCCGTTCAGCTACGATGTCGGGTACGAAGGAAGCGGCGACACGGTGCATGTTCCGCCGAAGTTCATGACCGATTTCGCGAGCGTGCCGCGGCTGTTCTGGGTGTTCTTTCCCCAATGGGGGAAGTACGGCAATGCCGCGGTCATTCACGACTGGGGCTACTGGTCGCAGGAGCGCTCGAAGAAGCAGACCGACCTGATCTTTGTCGAGGGAATGAAGGTGCTCGGGGTCGGCGTCCTCGCCCGTTATCTTCTCTTCCTCGGCGTATGCTGGTTCGGCTGGTACGCGTGGTGGAGCAACGGCCGGCGCAAGGCGCGATACGAAGTAAAAGTCGCCTTCCGCATCCCCGAGAAATCCACGCAGCTCAAAGCCGACTTGGCAGGCCCTCGAAAACCCGGAGCCCAGGATAAATTCTGAAGCGTCAACCTGACCCTGCTTTGGTCTGGGAGAAACAGCGATGAGAAAGCTTTTTCATGCATCGGGCATTGGCATCGGTCTCGCGGTGTTTTCCCCCGCAGTGCTTGCCGTGCAGCTGGAGGAACTCCAGGCGATCATTCACCAGGTGGTGTTGTATGCGTTGATCCTGGTCGTGATCGTCCTGGCCGCCTACGTGTACTTCGTGGGATCGCGAGACAAGCGTGCCGCTCCATTGAAAAGACTGTTCCAGGAGCGCGAAGCGATACACTCGGTTGGACCCGATACCCTGGTTACGGACTGCGTGCGCAGGATGACTGCCGAGAAAATCGGCGCCCTGATCGTCATGGATGGCGACAGGTTGATCGGCATCTTCACGGAGCGGGACGCGCTCACCAAAGTGCTGGCTGCCGGCCTTGATCCCCGCAGCACGAAAGTCTCCGAGGTGATGACGAAGGACCCGTACTGTGTCGCGCCGACGATGACCGTCGGCGCTGCGATGGAGCTGGTCACCAAGCGGCGGTTCCGGCATCTGCCGGTCGTCGAAAACGGCAAGGTGCTCGCCGTCGTATCCAGCGGCGATCTGACGCACTGGATGGTGAAGGACCAGATGGGAAGAGTTCAAGAGCTTGTCGACCTTGCCGCTCGGTCCTGAAAATGGGAATCTCAGGGTCTGTCCCGTCTTTACTCCTGGGCAGTCCGCTCACCGTTCGCCACTCACGCGGAACAGGGGTCAGGAACAGGGGTCAGGTCTTGCAATAGAGGAACAGGGGTCAGGTCTTGCAATAGCGCATCGTGCGTCAATGCAAGACCTGACCCCGCAAGACCCTACTGAGGCTTAAGGCCAATCTTCTTGACCAGGTTGGCGTACATCACGACTTCCTTCTTGATCAAGGCGGCGAGCTCCTCCGGGGTCGAGCCCACGGCATCGAGGCCCACGCTGGCGAAGCGCTCCTGGACGTCCGGCTGCTTGATGATCCTCATCAACTCCTTGGAGAGCTTTGCGACGATCGGCTTGGGCGTCCGGGCGGGAACCATCACGCTGTGCCAGGTGATGTTCTCGAAGCCCGGCAAGGTTTCCGCGATGGTCGGCACATCCGGGAGGACGGGACTGCGCTTCAGTCCCGTCACGCCGATCGCCCGCAGCCTTCCCGCCTGAAC